>Ga0157363_1005338_pt1 | contig 11966 bp, 7 predicted proteins | sample AttsexASBM1_FD_111477 | JGI IMG/M metagenome (GOLD analysis project Ga0157363, IMG submission 111477) | Fungus gardens microbial communities from leaf cutter ant in Ribeirão Preto, State of São Paulo, Brazil - Atta sexdens ASBM1 | ecosystem: Host-associated > Fungi > Mycelium > Unclassified ...
TAACCGCCTCCAGAAACACGTAATTGATACCGCGCTTAGATTTATAATTACGCGATGCTGCGTGCATTGCGAATCCTTTGGAAACCCTGAGAGTATCATAGGGTAGATATAATATAAAATACATAGTTGGAAAATTGTGTTAAATTTAACAAATTTCATATGTCTCAAACAATCCACTCAAATTTTGATGTTAATTCAACATGAGATAAATGTGTAACACAAATATTATGTAAAAAATTAATACAAAAAATGTAACAACGACATAATTTACATAATTAAGCATCATTTTTTAATTAAAATTAACATTTATAACATGTTAGAATAACATGTTCCAATAAATTTAACACTTTTGTAACATATTTTATTCAATTATTTTTAAATATATATTTTAAAAAATATTATTTTTATTTATTTTATTTATTTTTATTTACTCATAAATATGTTATTTTAATACTAAATATTGAATCAATTTAACGCAAAATGTTAAAACTTTGTTTGAATATTTGAATGAACCGTTTCTAACAAATGATTTTAAAATATTTTTTATCATATAGTATGTAGTTTATTGCACATCTCTGTCTTGGGACATATAATCCTTTGAGACCGTTGTATAATAATTCTCCATCGGCAATGTTGAACTTTAAAGACACAGTCAACTTTTTGATTATGAATTCTGGTAAATAAATTACTTTGCATAAAAATCTAAAAAAACAGCTTCTTGTGAAAGCTTTAACAAGTTTTTATCATAAAAATTAGATTATATTTTACTTATATTTTACAGATTTAAATTTATTTAACAAAAATTATTTTTCTGATAAAGAAATTTCTGATAAAGAAATTTAAATATCGAACTTCTAACTTTTGACAATAAAAAATTATTGTTAAAATTTTCACAAACATATAGAATTTTTTTTAGATTTTCACACAATTCGGAACAATATAAAAGTATTGAAGTTCGAAAACTCAGGTTGCAATCGAAAGGTGAAAATTTCACATTGCCGACGGAAGAATAAAAAATAAAGACTCACGGATATTAATCTTTGGATGGCTGTGACTGAGTCAATAAAGAATCAATAAATAATAATTCGTTTTTGTAAGATTAGGTCCTTTTTATATCGTAAAAATATAAAAAATATAAAAAATATAAAATTCGTATGCTTGTTTTATTGCTGTTTTATATATTATGTGATTTTTTGACTGCCTAACAAAGTACAGGGCAAGAATAGACTCGCTTATATAGTCGTTCGAATAATTCGCCTTCCGAGAGCAGGTTAACAAAAAAACGTACAAAAAATATGGAGAAAGCAGAAATTATTGTCACGTAATGCGATGTCTATCGAGGTGTCTACAATAGAATAGTAAAACTTTAAACCTTAAAAACCTTAAATCTTAAAACCTTAAAAAATTAACCAATAACAGTCCAATATGAAGAGAATGACTTGTCATCTGGTTTACCATTTAATATCTTACGACAAAAAAAATTTATTTGTTACATCGATTCTTAATCTATTATAAATTTCATTTTGGATAAAGTTTAAATTGAAAAAAATTCTTTCGGTTGACACTTAATTAGAATAGTGATAAAATACTGACTATAAGTAAAAATATTAATAATAAAATTTTCTATTTATTTTATTGCTTTTAATAGAAGATCAGCAGTTTTCCTAAAAATATCGATTTTTACTGCTGGCGTGGACGTTACCTAAAAAGTATGGAATTTTGCCAACTCTGAGCTTAAGATTTATTGTAGTGTAAACACCGCGTAATAGGCATGGAAAATAGACAAAGTCAATAAACAGTATGTGTAAAATAATTAATCAGAAGTATAAAAGCAGATAAAAAAATAATTATAAGATTTCCAAAGAAAATTAATAATATTTAAAAAATACGTAATGTCTGATAATATCTTGAAACATGCGGATATTTAGTTCAATCTATAAAAAGAAGGAAAAAAGATAATTTTACGTACTTAATATTAAAAAATAGTCCTTTTTAAAACATTAATATACAAATCCAAAATAATTAATATACAAATCCAATGTGATAGCGTTCATATTAATTACACATATGGATATTTATATTTCTATTTTCATAATAAATTTTAAATTAAGTTTTATATTATTACATATTTTGTTTATCATGATATATTATTTATAACGTATTACGCTAATAATTAAAATAACGTAAACACACAGGAGAAATCACAGAGAAAGGTATAAAAAAACGTTGAATGGAGGAAGGACTAAAATTTTCGCTACAACGATCGCGAATTAAAGTCTTTGAACGCGCGAAGAATTATTCAGCGTCAACGATACGACCCGAGCAACCGTTCTTTTCTTTCTCTTCATTTCCCTTGGCTCTCCTTTATCCTGTTGCTCCATAATTTAGCGACCTACGCAGCTTCTACATCGAGACGAACACCGACAACCATCGTCGACAACGAACGGCGAACCGGCAAGTATTTGGAACGTTCTCTTCGTCGCTACGCGAGTTCGACCCTCGAATTCCTAAACGTCGTGCTCATCTCTTCGACACTTCGCCAGGGCTTAAAGACCGCGATCGCGCGCGCTTTTCTCCTCGTCGAAAGTTGGCTCGGGAATAAAACTCGTGACACGATTAAATTCATTCCTGAGAACGAGCGGTGAGTAGCTCGGATTTCAAGTTTCGCTAACTGGTATAGCGCTGGGACCTAAAGTATTTCGAATTACAAACTTTTGTTGCGCGCTGCAGTTGGAATAAAATTTCCATGCTCCCGTAAAAACTCCGAGTAAATCTCCTTCTCGCGGAAGATATCAGTTATCGACCTTATGTATGGCTAATTGAACTTCCAGGTAACTTCTTTGTATACAAGTAAAAATATATATTGGACGCAAAAAAATGTAATTTATATATTTATATTTATATTATTCTTACTTTATAAGTTTAATTCAATTTCATTCCATTTTTTTTTTATTAAGTGACTTCCTTCCTCAGCATTAATTCCATTTTTTTCTAAGTATCTTATCTTAATCTAAAGCAATGCGTATTCCATTTCCTGGTTAAATCACATTCTCTCTTTCTACATTAATAAATTCATTAATAAATTCCTAAGAACGCAGTCCGCTTTATATTCTCCGCGCACGAATCATACATTCACACATTGCTTGAATTAATAGAGTTCAATTATTATCATATCGAAGATAATTAAGAATTCCTTGGATAATCTAGAAAGTTAATCTTAATTTTTTCCCAGATATTCTTAATATGTCTTAAAGTGTATTCCAGTATCAATTATTTTCTAAAAATTAATAAATAAAATAATAAATAGTCAGTGCATATACTAATAGTCGCTTTTACATTGTAAATAAATAAAATCATTATTATTCAATTATACTACACTGAAAAGAGTCTGGTAATAGCTATCAAATATTGAGTGAAATAATTTCAATTAAAGTTTTAGTTATATTAACTAACCGTATGATTAAAATTATTTCACTCAACATTTGATAATTATTATCAGATTCTTTTTTTAACGAATTAAAGTATCATATAAAATCATTGCTGGAAAGAACAAAATTTAAAGTTAAGTTTGCGAAAAATGTTTGCGCAGATGTTTAAAAGAGCATTTTAAAGCTTGAAACCTCAACTTTCGAATACTCCAAACCCCATGTTTTTGAAACAATTTCACTCCAAACAATTTTTCAAAGTTCACTTTAAATTAGTGTCGTTTGTAGTAAAATCGTTACAGAGACGTGACTTAAAGCATTCAAAAGTTGAGATTTCAAACTTTAAAATATCTTTTTAAATATCTTTCTGCGATCATTTTTTCACAAGAATACGTGACTTTGATCCTTTTCAGCGCTTATTTTCAATGATCCTTTAATTTTGTTGAAAGTGGTGTATTTTCAAACAATTTTTGTCTCAATAAACATATAACATCAGTACTTCTCACATAATTAATGATCAGAGATAGAAGATTTCCGGGAACTAGATGAAATCACATTCCTCGGTTAATTACAAATAAACGTGATTTCGACAGAAATTTAATTAGAAATTACTGATTGAATTATATAAATGCATAACGTGAAAAATTGAAAAATGATAAACATACTCAATATTTTCATCAAGAAAGAATTAATGCTGAATTAAATTGAAAGAAACCTATATGTTATTTTTTTAAAAAGTAAACTCTTAATTCTTAAAATTTTAATATAATTAATAAACTTCTGACTTTCTTGTATAAAGATTGCTAAAATTACATCTTAAAAAAAATTCCAATAATTAAATATTCAAAGGGATAAAAGATCAAAAAAAGCTCTGACAACTTTTTTCTACAAACTTTATAAAAGTTGCAGCGGTTAACGGGACGCTCCGGATATTTTCTCGTGGAAAATCACTGAAACGATCGTCTTGATGATTCCTTAACATGCTAAAATTCATGCTACACTTTCGATGAACTAACGACAGCAACCAACGACGATGCCATAACAAGCGCCATGCATCCGCGTCAAGATCAATAAACAAGGCGTCAATCTTCTGTGACTCATCCCCCATAATCGCACCGCTTTACCACCACGGGGACGAATACCCGCTTCTGCAGCCGCAGTAACGTATCAGTGACCCCGAATTACCCCGGGCAACCCCCTAGAGAAATCCTTAAGCTGTTCGGCAGGCTTTTAAAACGCTACTGATGATGAATAAGCAGCTGAGAATTGGCTTTAAACGCTATTGAAACCTTTAAAACACGTTTACTGTCGGTACTTTAAAAATCTTTAAAAAATGGTCACAGAGAGATATAAAAAAGCGTTCTAAAATGTGAAACGTCAACTTTTGAACGCTTCAAATCACGTATCACTGTAACTTTCAAATATTTCTACCGACAGTGGGAGTGTCTTAAAAGACATCTAGGTTTCCTTCAATACCTACCAAGCAAGATGGAAGAGGCTTCATTATCTTAAGTTTCCCTTTAAATTTAACGCCATTGAGACTTTTAAAACATTTCTGTTGAAATGTTGGTGGAAATGTCTTAAAAGGAACCTCTTAAAAGGAACTCTGGAAAAAGAATCTGATTGCATTAATTCTAGTCGAAAAATCAGAATTTTTTTATTAAATCTATTATAATTCTAATTGATTGATTGAAGAAATCCAGATTTCTTTTAAAACACTTTCATCATTAAAAGAAATGTTTTAAAGATCTGATTAAAAAAGTGTTTAGGCTTTAAAGGAAATCTAAGATAACGAAGTCATCCCTTCTCCATCTCGTTTCGTAGGTTGCAGCGATTATGGCAAGATCCCCCGCAGATAAGTGATTTCCTGATGTGATAAGAATTCGTTCAACCAAATGTCAAAAGTGACCTGATTCCTCGATTCTATGTTTTTAAGTAGTTTTTAAGTGTTTTCTCGTTTTCATCTTTGACTGTTCGAGAGAAAAGGCGAGCAGAGCGCCTAGGCGAAGAGAACGTTCGACGCGCAGATGCACTCGCCGCTTTCGATGAAAAAGAAGGGAGTTCGAGAGCGGAGAGCGCAAAGGACAAGAAAAAAAAACGACGCAAATCAAGCGGATTCTGTCTCCACTCACCGTGGCGGCTTCTTCATGGCTTGCGCTGGCTTGTGGCTCGGCATGTCACGTGTCGCTGCGAACGTACGTCGTCAGGCGTCGTTCCATGGTATCCGCGGCGTATATCCTCTCGTCGCGGGGCTCTCGGGGATTCGCGGGGAGGACGAGATCGGCGCGCGTCTAGATTCTCGTTGGCGCGACGCGATTCACGCACCACTACCAGCAACCGCACGCCGCGGCACTAACACACCACCGTGATCGCCGTGTGGTCGTTCTTGTGTCCGCCACCCTCCTCTACCTCTCCCTCGTGCCGTCGTATAGTAGTGGCGTGTAACAGCGGAGTACGCGACGGGGGGGAAAACTCTGGCAACGTCGCCTCGCCGCACCGAAACGCCGTCATACACCCCGCGTGTATATCGTCTCTCTCCTCTGTCCCTCGGCACGCTAGCTTTCTCTCTCTCTCTCTTTACCGTGCGCTCGCAACTTCCCGCTCATTCACCGCTCTCTCACCGCGCTTACTCCAATGTGTGTCCGCTGCTCCAATGTCGTCCCCTGCGCCCGATACGTGCACCTACTTCTACTACCTGTATACACGCAACACACACGCACGCACGCACGCACACGGAGTGCGGAGTGCTACCGGTGACGCGCCGCCGTTCCTCGATGCCGTGGACTCAGAGTACTCACAATCAGATTCACGATGTCGAATTCGAGACACTCGCTAAGACCACACAGTCTTCTCCGATGTCCTCTCTTTCTCTTTATTTTCTGTTTTTTTTTGTCTTTCGCTGCTCGCTCGGATTCTCGCTCGATTCGCACGCGACAATCGGCACGTATCCACGACGCCCGAAGAAATCGCGAACACCGCGTTCCCTCGCGCAGCGTCGCGCTACGCCGTCAAGCGCGAAGATCCGCCGCGACAGTCACTTGTTTCACTTGCCGCGCGAAATTAGTTGAGGATTACGTTCGATTCGAACGGAGCGGAACGCGCAGATCTTCCGTCGCGTTTTCTCCCCCTTTCTTCTCTTTCTCACTCTTTCTCTCTCACTCACTCGCTCACTATGTCTCACTCGCTCTTTCTCCACTGTCTCTAACTCTGTCTCTCTGATTCCGTCAGTCTCCTTTCTCCGTCTACCTTCACACGGAGCGATTGTTTTGCCGCACTTGCAACTGCTTACAGGGCACCAACTACGCGACCATATAAATCCGCGCGACGGTAAGATTGACGCACGGCGATTTTAACGCGCGCGACGACACCTGCGTCCCCGAATACCTCGCCATGACCCGATGTCACCTTTATCAGAGGTACTCTCACTCGCTGGCGCTGGCGGAAGCCATATTGCGATCACTGTCCGTGCCACCGCAGGAGCGGCCAATCGACGGAGGGACGGGGGGCCGTAAGCGCTCGCCCATTGGTCGAGCGCACCTGGCAACGTGGGCGACATCTGCGGGTGGACATGCGCGGCCCAGCCTCGTAGACGCTGTTTTACCACCCATACGATACACGCGCGACACGACAAGCCATATACATATAGATATATATAGATATATACGGCGCAATCTGCCGTGTTGCTTCCGATGCACCGCGCGACCTTTACTTCCGTTGTTTAATCGCGACCTTAAAGCCCCGAATAATTGTTGATCATTCGATCCACTTGATGAATCGTACATGCGATTTCCAAAAATTAAGTCAAAAACACTCAGCGAAAAAGATATAATGTAATGATAGAGCAAAAATTATTCCTCTTTTTATACACACTCAGAGAAAAATATGATAACAATTAGACAGTGACAAGTTTTATATTAGAATTAATGTATATTTCAGGCGAAAGTTTAAATCGATATTGTATTCAGATTTATACTACTCCAATATCCGTAATGTATTTTTTGAACAAGTTCAGATTTAATAACTGTTTAAAAAATAAATCATTGTTAAATTAAAAAATTATTGTTACAAAAACAAATTATTATGAATATTTCAAATATTCTCAGAAATGTGAATCTTTTAATATATCTTTTAATATATTTCCAAACTTTGGGGACCTAGTAGTTACATAATTGAATAAACTATTTACTTTATAGTTACAATAATTGCAAAATAACTTATTAAACTATATACAAAATCCTAAATATCGTTAATCCTAAATATCGTTGCCTTACTTAAAAAACGACAAAATTGCAATAAAGTGATTTTTCAGTTATTATCATGAATGAATTAATTATAGATATAATTTATCAATCATGAAAAGTAAACCAACTTAATTTCACAGTCCGTTCGTTAAGTAGCATTTGTCGTTCTTAAGGTTTTCAAAGAGATCATAAATCATAATTCCTTCCACAAGAATGACACATTCTGATCTTACATTTTTGTAAATAAAAAGGAGAGTCTTCTAAAGAGATTATTTAAAGTTAAGATAGTTTGTGATAAGTTTGAAGAAGAAATTGTTTAATTTTGAATTTAGTCATATCATACATAGTTGATCAAAATAAACATATTAGTGGTGATATTTTGAGTTATGTTACTTTTGATGAATTATTTTGATTTTATAATTTTTTAGGATCATTTAAAATCATCATAATTCAAAAAGGATGATTTTTTTTAGGAGTTGAAACAAAAATGACAAAAATAATATTTATGTTTCTCAAAATAGATGATTTTTTTATTAACATTATTTGAGTCAATAATTTTCTGTTAAAAAAGTTCTTCCCCTTTTTCGAAAAACTTAAGCGTATTACTTTTCAAGTAATGAGACGACATAAATTGTGCAATTGTTATCTATACAATTTTGCTACCATTATGTCTATTTTTCTGATGTAACAAAAATATAATACAGAATAGCCGATATTTTCCTTTTAAAAAAAAAACATCAATTGTACATATCCTGAGAATTTATTAAATATAAAGAATTTATTAAAAAGAAATGTAGAAATGTTGAATCCAAATCCTCTGTATTTAGCATGATGTTATAATATAATCATAATTTCAGAAAACAAAAAATTGTTTCATATACATAGAACAACAATTTGTTGCGTATCTAATGAGCGGACACTATATAACATGTATTAAAGATAGTACCTAAGCTCCTTTGATTTCCCTTTGGCATTTAGGAATAATTCAAGTACGAGAGGGTTAAATGCAAGAGATAATGGCCGGAATCTGCGACGGACGCTTGGTCCATCAACGTACCTACTATACCCACGCATAAATTGCTTATCGCGTTCATCCAACCCTCGCCCGATTAGATAATTAGTCAAGGCATTCGATCACCTATAAGCCCTTTCAACTTTCTACTGACACCATTATCGAACAATGATCGCACTGTTCCGGTCGTTGAGAGAGAAAAAGAGAGACAAGATAGACCGGATCGATTGTGCTACGCGTCGCGAAGACTCGTTTTGCGGCGCAGCAAAACAAAAACAAAAAGATAACAAGAAGCCGCACAACTTTGTCACACGGATCTGCTATCCGCGCAAAGTAGAACAAGATTAGAAAATTTCCGCAGTTCTATGAAATATATTATATACTGACGTAGATTAGTTGTCATTTGTGATGAAGGTAAACACGATTTCCGTGTTTATCAGTAACGTAACCGAAGTTACACGAGGCAAAACTTTCCGCACTTTGATAAATTTTACATTCTAATCATCCCATTGCGCGTAAAAGAGATGCCAAGAAGAGATCCTGGCTGAATTAAATTGATAATTAGACAATTCAACAGAAAAAATAATTATTTAATATCTGTATTCTTAATTTTTTATTATTAATATTATATTAATAAAAATTATATTAATAAAAATCTTGTTGTATTTGATACATTTCGAATTTATTAATTAAGATTAATAAATATTTCACATTGTATTTTTTTAATATTAATATCATATACATATTAGTTTAATAATCAACAATATGATAATCACTTGGCAACTAAATTATTAATAATAATCACGTAAGTCTTTCATGTTGTCTCTCTCTTTTAATAATATTTTACATAAAATAAATCATTTTTTATACATTGAGAATTTATCGAATATATTAAATTTAAAAAAATGTCTACATTGCATTTTTTATGCGATATTAATATCATATATTTTAATCAACAATCACTTAACAATACTAGATTTTTTGCATGAATGCTAATCGCGTCCTGTCACTTCTTTCTCTCAATAATGCATTTCGCGTGAAATACATCGTTTTTATATGCTAAGAATTTATCGATTAAATTTAATAAATTTTTTCGTGATATTAACATTTTTCATGATATAACGTTTTTCGTAATACGTATATTAATATCACAGGTTTAATCGACAATCATTTGACGACTAGATTTTTTTTAATGAATGCTAATTATATCCTTTCTCTAAATGATGTGTTTCATATAAAATAAATTGTTCTTCATATGCTGAGAATTTATCGATTAAATCTAAAAAATATTTTCTGCGATATATACTATAATATTTTTTAATATTAATATCATATATTAGATTAATTAACAACATGGCAATCACTTGGCAATACTAGATTATGAATTATTGATAATCATCATGTCTCTCCTGTTATATCTTTTAATATATTTTGCGTGAAATATAAATCACTTTTTACACGCTGAGAATTTATCGATTAAGTTAAATAAATTTTCCCACATGTCATTTTTTATGTAATATTAATATCATACATTAATTTAACAACAACATGGTAACTTGGCAGTACTATATTATTACGAATTAATGATAACTACGTTTCTGCTGTTATGTCTCGTAATAAATGTATTTCGCGTGGAATAAAAACGGTAGAAATGTTATGTGCCTACTTTCGCGAGCGCGCAGGAAATACCTCGCTACCGCAGAAGAACGAGAAAACAGGAAATACCGTCTCTTTTGCGGTTTAATTCTGTATCTCGACATATGGCGACCTATTCTAGTTGCAACGCTTTATCAATAAGACAATTGCGACAGCCAATTACACGCGAATGGTGTGCTGCCGTTAGATATTATTAATGTCGAACGCATTACATAGACCGTTTCGAAATCTGTGCGAATACTAGAAAGTATAAATATTGAGAGACTTTTAACGTTACATAAATTTTTCACATTTTCTTATTTCCTATGTCGCATAATCTATACACTGAAAAAAATGATGTTATACCAAACAGCATTGTTTTAATTGAAAACAATTTCGTTAATTCATAATACTATTAATATAAATACGTTATACTCTTATGTTATTTTAATAAAATGTTATTTATTTCATTAATAGTGAATTACTGAATTAACAAAATTATTTTCAATTAAAACAATACTGTTGATACACAATTTTTTTACAATGTATAAAAAATGTCTGGTTATTTTCAAAAAATAAGCAAATAAATGAAAGTAAATCATATGATCTACTTATGATCGCATATTTTCTATATTCTATATACAGTGATTATGCATGACATAGTTGTTTTTCTGATCTCGCGATTTATTAGTCACACACATTGGAAATGTTATCAACTTAAAGAAATTTGTCCTTGAAAAATTAAAGTGTGCTTCAATCTATGCGGTAAGACACGTTCGATTTGCGCAAAACCGGCGCATTATATTACGTTAAACGTCATGAGCAGATAACAAGCACGATTGTGTTTATCACGATCGTCGTTATCGTAGCGCTAGTTGTCGGAGGTCGTCGTTATCGCAGCCGCTGTTCCACCAATTCTCCAATTAAAATTCACGAGCAATGTCACAATTATACACACGATTAATAATTTAGTTATCGATTTCAGACGATGATGTAAAAGATTAAAAATTACTCGTTAAATTATCAGTGTGATACAGCCTTTACAATCGAGTAAATTTTGTGTGAAAAAAGCTATTTTGATATCAAAAATCTGTTAGTTGAAGCAGCCGTTTTATAAATATAATAGGTAGAAAAAAATTTTTTGCTGAAATATCTAAAAATAGTAAAAATATAGCTACATTGGAAAACGAATATGAATTAATTGACAGTTTGATTGAAAATTAACAAATCAGAATTTTTTGGTTGAATCTATTATAATTCTAATTGAAATAATTCAGAATTTTGATCGCTATGATCAGAATCTTCTGATTCATTTATTTTCAATCAGAAATTTTTTCAATGTACAGATCTAAAAATAATTTTGCTGTATCATCAAAATATTTATGTAGGATAGCTAAAGCTCAAGATGGCTAAAGTTTACTTTTAAAATTTTTTGCAACATTGCTTATGACGCTTCAGTCTTACATAATTATTAGGGAAAAAGTTCGTAGCGTTTTTCCCGTTACATCTAACGGGAAAAACGCCACGAACTTTTTCCCATACCTAATATTTTGATAGTGCAACAAAATTTCAGATCTATATCTAATCAGATCTATATCCAACTAAATTTTTATTCCAGCAAAGTCATTCTTTGTGTGTATACTGAAAAAAATA
>Ga0157363_1005339_pt1 | contig 11964 bp, 12 predicted proteins | sample AttsexASBM1_FD_111477 | JGI IMG/M metagenome (GOLD analysis project Ga0157363, IMG submission 111477) | Fungus gardens microbial communities from leaf cutter ant in Ribeirão Preto, State of São Paulo, Brazil - Atta sexdens ASBM1 | ecosystem: Host-associated > Fungi > Mycelium > Unclassified ...
GCGAGTTCTACTTGTTGTGCCATATAAGGTTCTTCGTTAACGTTGGGTTTTTCCGGCAAAGCCGTTTAAGATAATGTGCTATCTTAGCTGATAAACAATGGAAGCCACATATAAATGCTTCCAATAAACTTTTGAGGATAATCAATTCGTCATGATGCGTATGAAATATCTTGTGGCGCTCGCCACGCTTAGCTTAGCTCTGGTTGGATGTTCCGGATCTAAAGATGTTGTTCCTGATAATCCTCCTTCGCAGATTTATGCTACAGCTCAGCAAAAACTGCAAGATGGGAACTTCAGAGGCGCCATCAGCCAGTTAGAAGCACTGGACAACCGTTACCCTTTCGGTCCGTATTCGCAACAGGTACAGCTCGATCTGATCTATGCCTATTATAAGAATGACGATATGCCAATGGCTCAAGCGACCATTTCACGCTTCATGCGTTTAAACCCTACCCACCCTAACATCGACTATGTGATGTATATGCAAGGGTTAACGGATATGGCACTTGATCAATCTGCTCTACAGCACTTCTTTGGTATTGATCGTTCTGATCGTGATCCATCAAACGCCCGTCAAGCCTTCAAAGACTTTTCACAATTGGTACAAAGCTATCCAAACAGCCAATATGCACCTGACGCACAGAAACGTTTAGTAGCACTTAAGGATCGGTTATCGACCTATCAATTATCTGTCGTGAAATTCTACACTAAACGTGAGGCATATGTCGCGGTTGTTAATCGTGCCAAAGAGATGTTGAGTGATTATCCGGATACTGTCTCGACCCGCCAAGCCCTTCCGTATATGGAGAACGCTTACCGTAAACTTCAGCTAAACACTGAAGCTGATAAAGTAGCAAAATTGATCGCAGCAAATAACGCAAAATAGCAGTCGCAATTCTGCCGACAAACCAGTCACCGATGTGTGACTGGTTTTTTTCCTCTTATTTAGTTACTCCTAACGCTTATCTCTCAACCTTTCAACGCCATTGAAAAGCGATATTCCTCGTAATACTCTTATTCACATCTCAGCTAACGATGAAATCGCATGTCAACGACACTGCCCATTAATTTTGATACACGCCCGTTGATTCCCCTTGCGCATGATTATTCCCATGGCGAGAGTGAACCTTGGCATCAACATAGCTGTGCACAATTACTCTATAGTTTAAGCGGTGTGGTCAGCGTCCATACCCCACAAGGGTGCTGGATCATCCCACCCACGAGAGGAGTGTGGTTACCTGCTGGTATTATCCACCGATTGACCATCACAGGAAAAGTTGCCGCTAGGACTCTGTTTATTGATCCTTTCGCTCGGGCTGATTTACCAACAGGGTGCCAAGTGGTTCAAGTCTCACCTCTCTTAAAAGAGCTCATTATTACAGCGCTTGATCTCCCTGTTCACTACGAACCGAATAGCCGAGCAGAAAGGATATATGAGCTTATCTTAGATGAAATTCGGGGAATGTCGGTACTCCCTTTTAGTCTGCCGGAACCCGTTTCCCCAGCCCTTAAGAACCTATGTTCACTGGTACGTAATGATCTTGCAAAACCTTGGACAACCTCAGAGGCAGCGACGCTGATTAACCTTAGTGAGCGCACACTATTAAGACATTTTCGCCAGGAAATAGGTTTCTCGTTCAGTGAATGGGTGCGGCGGGCAAAATTAATGGAGGCTTTAAAGCGTCTTGCGTTGGGCCAGTCGGTATTAAGAGTGGCCCTTGATTTAGGTTACGAAAGCCAAAGCGCTTTTAGTACGATGTTTCGCCGACGATTAGGGCTTCCTCCTAGCCATTATTTTCATTCCTCTTAATCAGAGGAAGAGAATTAAGCAGCGCCTGCAGAGAGGCTCTAGCAATATCGCTATCGATACTCACCCCCCATTGGCTCTCTCCCCGCGCGCTCTTACAAAGGATATATGCGGCAGAACGACTCTCATTTTTTCGCCCTAAAGTATGCTCGTGATAATCTTCTATTATTAGAGACTCTTTTAAATAAAGATTTATTGCGTGCGCCGCTGCAGACAATATCCCATTCCCCTCCCCCTTTAACGTGAGGACTTTTTCCTCTGTTTTAACCTGAGCTTGGAACTGAATACGATTGGCCCCCAAACTTTCTGTTCGATAATCTAATAACTGATATCGAGCCTGCTCGTGAGGACCGTAAAGTTGACGAAAAAGTTGCCATACTCGTGCTAATGTCATTTCTCGGCCACTTTGGTCAGAAATCATTTGTACATGTCGACTGAACGCTTGCTGTAAGGCTCGAGGAAGTTTTAACCCATGATTCTGTTCTAACATCCATGCCGTGCCACTTTTACCTGATTGGCTATTTACACGAATGACTGCCTCATAATTACACCCAATGTCATTAGGATCGATGAGTAGATAAGGGATTTCCCATAACGTTTTCGGATCATGCTCCCGCGCGTTGAACCCTTTTTTTATCGCATCTTGATGAGATCCCGAAAACGCAGTAAAGGCGAGTTTGCCCGCATAAGGATGTCGTGGATGAACGGGGATTTGGTTGTATTCCTCAACTTGCTCAACGATATTCGTCATATCACTAAAATTAAGCTGTGGCGGGATACCTTGACTGTAAAGATTTAACGCTAAGGTGACTAAACAAAGATTCCCCGTCCGCTCTCCATTCCCAAAAAGACAACCTTCTACCCTTTCTGCTCCGGCAAGTAATGCCAATTCTGCGCTCGCCACCCCGCAGCCTTGATCATTATGTGGATGCACACTGATACATACCGATTCTCGATAACGAAAATGGCGGCAAAAATATTCAATTTGATCCGCATAGACATTAGGCGTATTAACCTCAACAGTACTGGGTAAATTGATAATCATTGGTCGTTCGGAAGTTGGTTGCCAAACCTTTGCTACAGCATGGCAGATCTCTAACGCAAAATCTGGCTCAGTAAAGCAGAACGTTTCCGGTGAATATTGATAAGTCCAATGCGTGTCAGGATTTGCCTCACAGCAACGACGAATTAGCTCACTCCCTGCCACCGCCAAGGCAACAATCTCTGCTTTAGTCTGCTGGAAGACTAAGCGTCGAAACAAAGGTGCCGTAGCGTTATAAAGATGAATCGTAGCCCGTTTAGCTCCTTTCAATGCATCAAATGTTCGTTCAATAAGATCGGTTCGCGCTTGAGTAATTACCTGAATGGTCACGTCGTCTGGAATACGATTCTCTTCAATTAATCGACGTACAAATTGAAAATCAGTATCGGAGGCGGCAGGAAAAGCGACCTCTATTTCCTTAAATCCGCACGCTAACAGTAATTCCCAAAACTTTATTTTACGTTCGACACTCATAGGCTCAGCTAACGCTTGATTACCGTCTCGTAAGTCCGTCGACAGCCAGCGTGGGGGATGAGTGAGTTGTTTATTTGGCCAAATTCTATCCGCTAAGGCGATAATAGGATAAGGCTTATATTTGGTGGACGGGTCAAGCAGCATGGTAGTTCCTTTCACAGGGTAAAACACTATCCTAGCGATACCACCACCCCGACGACTCATGCATTCGTGACAACCTTATGCTTGAAACGGACAGCCCCTACTATTCACCATCGAAAATAATAGGATGATAAATGATAAAATTTTTTTTTTCGCTAACACTTAAATACTTAAAAAAAGCGCCCGGGATAAAATTTTCCAGATATCAATAATGTGATCTAAATCACATTATTGATACGTATAGTCGGTATTCTGAAAGCACGTATGATGGCAATGACGAAGAGAGGTAAAATGATGATCAACATCACCAGTAAGCAAATGGATATTACCCCGGCAATCCGTAGTCATATCGAGGAGCGGTTTGCAAAGCTTGAAAAGTGGCAGACTCAACTGATTAATCCTCACGTGGTCCTCTCTAAAGAGCCTAAAGAGTTCGTTGCCGATGCAACACTCAATACACCCAACGGCACCCTTGTTGCCACCGCGAAACATGATGATATGTATGTGGCCGTCAACGAGCTTATCTCTAAACTCGAACGTCAACTCAACAAGGTCCAGCACAAAGCAGAAGCGCGACGTGCCAATGGCAGCGTTAAAGATATTATTCCCGCAGAATCCTAATGTTATCGCGCACCTCAAGGGTGCGCGGTTTTAGGTTGACGCGCTTCATCGCAGACGTTACTCTCTAAATTCAACTCTATTGAGAAAATACCATGCACGCTAACTTGTTTTTCTTTTCATTTTTTTTTAGCTCCCCCACCCAGGGAAGCCGCTTCGACTAGAATAAATGAAAAGACGAACAAAAGGCCTCCCTTCCGGGAGGCTTTTTTTTTGAAAAAATAAAAAACAAAAGGACAGACTATGACCCCTTACGCTTCGCTTGACGAATTGCGGCATGATATTAGTGATCTGGATAGCCGTTTACTCACTTTACTCGCTAAACGTCGTGAGCTTGCCGTTGCAGTGGGCAACTATAAGTTACAAACCCAACGTCCAGTACGCGATGTGGTTCGTGAAAAGCAACTTCTGGAAAAACTGATCGAGCAAGGTAAAACGCTCTCTCTCGACAGTCACTATATTACGCGTCTATTTCAGCTGGTTATTGAAGACTCGGTACTGATTCAACAAGCTTTACTGCAAAAAGCACTCAACGATTCTCAGCAACAAGCCGTTCGTGTCGCGTTCTTAGGACCTAAGGGCTCTTATTCTCACCTTGCCGCACGAAGCTACGCCTCACATCATTTCGATCAAATGATTGAGGTTGGCTGCAGTAAATTCCAAGATATTGTTAATCAAGTAGAAAAGGGATTAGCTGATTATGCTGTGCTTCCCCTTGAGAATACCAGTTCAGGTTCAATTAATGATGTTTACGACTTACTTCAGAATACTGGACTCCATATTGTAGGAGAGATGACATTACCGATTAATCACTGTTTGTTAGTGTCGGGGGAAACTTCTCTTGCGGCAATCACTACTGTCTATAGCCATCCTCAACCTTTTCAACAATGTAGCCAATACTTAACTCACTATCCACATTGGAAAATTAACTACACTGAAAGTACTGCAGCGGCAATGGAAACCGTGGCGAGCTTGAACGATCCTTCTGTCGCCGCACTCGGTAGTGAAGCCGGTGGACAACTCTACCAACTTCAAGCGATAGATCGCCAACTTGCTAACCAGTCACAAAATATAACCCGTTTTATTGTTCTAGCGCGTAAACCGGTGAAAGTATCAGAACAAGTCCCAGCGAAAACCACTTTATTAATGGCAACTGGACAGCAAGCTGGTGCGTTGGTCGATGCACTATTGGTTCTCAGACAACATGATATTGTGATGACTAAACTTGAGTCCCGCCCTATTAACGGTAATCCTTGGGAAGAAATGTTTTATATCGACGTACAAGCCAATAGTAGTGATCCCTCTATGCAGTCTGCCCTACAGCAACTTACTGAGCTTACTCGCTACTTAAAAGTGCTGGGTTGTTATCCCAGCGAGACAGTTACCGCCGTGACACCATAAAAAAAAGCACCACTGTCTTACAGTGGTGCTTAATATGTGTTGGTTGCGAATTACTTTCGATTGTCGTTCGCTGACCTAAGTAAAGAACGACTTTCAGTCATAAATGTCTTAGCGTAATCGCCAAACCAGGTTTTTACCCCAGCAAAGCTTTTGATAAAAGAGGCTTTATCGCCACGTTCGAGCTGCGCCAAAGCCTCGCCAAATCGTGTGTAATAACGCTTAATTAAGGCAATATTATCAGGTGAGGACATTATAATATCAGCATATAACTGTGCATCTTGAGCAAATAGTCGTCCCACCATCGCCAATTCCAAGCGGTAAATTGGTGAGGAAAGTGCCAATAATTGTTTGAGATCGACGTTCTCTTCTGACAGATGTAACCCATAGGCGAAAGTCGCAAAGTGCCTGAGTGCCTGAATGAAAGCCATGTTTTGGTCATGCTCGTCGGCCGTAGCAGCATGCAATCTCGCCCCCCAGACCTCGATCTGCTGGAGAAACCACTGATAAGCTTCGGGAGAACGGCCATCACACCAGACCACGACTTGTTTTGCCAAGCTACCACTATCAGGTCCGAACATGGGGTGCAAGCCCAATACTGGTCCATGATGAGCCGCCATCATGGCTTGCAGGGGGGCCTTTTTAACTGAGCACAAATCAACTAAGATACAATCGTCCGGTAAGGGCGGGAGTTGCTGAATAACTTGCTCAGTTAAGTGAATAGGAACACTAACGATCACCATTCCCGCATCACTGACTAAGGAAGCCGCTTGGCTCCACTCTTCCTTGTCGAGTAGACGGACTTGATAACCTGAGAGCGTTAACATACGCTCGAACAAGCGCCCCATTTTTCCTTTGCCCCCAACAATAACGATAGGTCGCATGGCTGGATTGAGCGTCTTAAACCCTTTATCATTTTCACTGGCATAAGACTCGCGCATCACTCTACGCAAAACATCTTCGATTAAATCGGCGGGTATTCCAGCCGCCTCGGCCTCCGCGCGACGTGAAGCCAACATGGAGGCCTCACGCTCTGGCACATAGATCGGCAGTCCGTGCTGGCTTTTGACTTCTCCGACTTCCGCCACTAACTGCATACGTTGTGCAAGTAAAGCAAGTAAAGCCTTGTCTGTTTCATCGATTTTATCGCGTAGTGCATTCAGTTCTGCAACCATTACCCTATCTACCCTTCCACTGTACTTGAGGTGATCATAGCATTCATTGCATTGGCAAGTTTCTTTAATAATTGCTCGGTGGTTTGCCAATTAATACAGGCATCTGTCACTGATACGCCATATTGCATCTCAGCACGAGGTAAATCGGATGATTGACTCCCTTCAAATAAGTGACTCTCCAACATAATTCCAGTGATAGAGCGGTTTCCAGCTTGTAACTGCTGCAATACGCTTTCAGCCACTACCGTCTGGCGACGATAATCCTTATTCGAGTTTCCGTGGCTACAATCAATCATTAAAGAGGGACGTAATCCTGCCTTGGTCATTTCAGACTCACACTGAGCAATATCTTCCGGATGATAATTTGGCGTCTTACCACCCCGTAAAATAACATGGCCGTCCTCATTGCCCTGAGTCTGTAATAGGCATACCTGACCTTGTTGATTGATTCCCACAAAACGGTGTGGCATTGCGGCGGCACGCATAGCATTAATTGCCGTTCCCAAGCTACCATCGGTACCGTTTTTGAATCCAACAGGCATAGACAGACCTGACGCCATTTCACGATGCGTTTGCGATTCAGTCGTCCTTGCACCAATGGCTGACCAGCTGAACAGGTCACCGAGGAACTGTGGCGAATTAGGATCTAAAGCCTCTGTTGCCAAAGGTAGCCCCATAGACACCAACTCGACCAATAGTTGACGCGCAAGCTTTAATCCTTGCTCAATATCAAATGATCCGTCCATATGAGGATCATTAATCAATCCCTTCCACCCCACAGTAGTGCGAGGTTTCTCAAAATAAACGCGCATCACCAAATAAAGAGAATCACTCACTTCTGCGGCTAATTTTTTGTAACGCGCTGCGTACTCTAATGCCGCTTGCGGATCATGGATAGAACATGGTCCGCAGACGACCAATAGACGAGGGTCTCGGCCAGCGATGATATTAGCGATAGTTTGGCGAGAATCTTGGATCTGTTGCTGCTGTTCCGCAGTCAGTGGAAACAGTGCTTTCAATTCTGCCGGAGTCATCATTACTGACTCATCCGTGATATGAACATTATTTAAGGCATCTTTCTGCATGATATTACCTGACTAAAATTAGGGGGTCTTGACGACCAATATCCCTACCATAACATAAAAGGTAAACTTTTCAATCCATATAACACCACCCATGTAAAGATATATTTACAAAATGACGCTTCATAAAAACATACCGCCTAAATTTGTAATCTATTCTATACACACGCCGATTTAAAGAAAAAAAAAGGCCCGAACGATGTCGGACCTTATTGAATTAATTATTGAGGATAAGTGAAGTGATCACCCCAGTGGCAACAGCAATCAGTACGTAATTACCGTTAATATTCGCCCAACGATGTCCTGGCGGTGGTGAGCCTAGTCCATGCCGGTGCCAGTCGTTCACCCAATACTGATTTTGGTAATATTGATGAGGGTATCGTCCACCTGGTCTAAAGTGATGGCCGCCATAGAAAAAATCTCTTCTATCATAACCTGCTCGATGATCAGAGTACCTACCATGATCACGATGGTCGTCGCGCCAGTCGTGATGTTCATGCCAACGCGGTCCAGAATGACCATGGCGGTCCCAATCATCATGATGGTGATCATGAGCATAGGCCATCACCATCGGGTTTAAGGTTAAGCATACCATCGCTAACACTAGAGGTCTTTTACGCATAACATCTCGCTTGAGCCAAATTATTGGTGAGATTATGCGAAATACGGTACGCCTAGCCATCAAGATTACTCTTGAATCTTATCGAGAGTGTATGTCTAAAGTTATCGAAACACCTATTTCCTTAACGAAACCTTATCATTACCCACGTAAAGTGTTTTCACCCCAGCAGATCCACTTATAGGTTGTTAATGCTTCTAACCCCATAGGCCCCCGCGCGTGCAATTTCTGAGTACTCACTGCCACTTCAGCCCCCAAACCAAATTGACCGCCATCGGTAAAACGAGTACTGGCATTCACGTATATCGCAGCGGAGTCGACTTGATTTACGAACTCCTGAGCATTTTGATAACTTTTAGTCAAAATACCGTCTGAATGTTGCGTACCGTACTCACGGATATGTTCAACCGCTGCGTATAAGCTTTCTACCGCTTTGATATTGAGATCCAGAGACAGCCATTCATCTCGGTAAGAGGCTTCGGTGGCCTGCGCATAGCCTTTATTATTTAGCGCTGAATGGGATGATAATTGTGGGTCAACGTGAAGAGTAATCGACTCCTGTGCCATACGTGCTACAAATTTGGGTAAGAATCGGTCTAGCTGATCACGGTGAATTAACAGTGTTTCTAGAGAGTTACAAGCACTTGGGCGCTGTTTTTTAGCGTTAACGATCACATCAAGGGCTTGCTCAGACTCCATCGTTTCATCGATATAGAGGTGACAAACACCAATACCCCCAGTGATCACAGGAATAGTCGAGTGCTCACGACACAGTTTATGCAAGCTGGCGCCGCCACGCGGAATCAACATATCGACATATTTATCCAACTTCAGTAATTGTGTAACCCATTGGCGGTCGGGGTCATCAATCGCTTGAACGGCATCGATTGGTAGGCCATGCTGGGTTAACGCTTTGCGAATAACCTGCACAGTCTGCGAGTTAGTACGATAGGTCTCTTTTCCACCACGCAGAATTGCTGCATTACCTGTCTTTAAGCATAGTGTTGCCACGTCGATAGTGACATTTGGGCGAGCTTCGTAAATAATCGCCACGACGCCTAATGGAACTCGACGTCGCTCAATTTTCAAACCACTCTCTAATTGTCCACCATCGATCACTTGACCAATAGGGTCAGCCAGCTGACAGACTTTACGCACATCATTGGCGATATCCGCTAATCTTTCGACGGTAAGTGTTAAGCGGTCAATTAACGCAGCCGAGAGGCCTTGTTGAACAGCATCAGCCACATCCAATTGGTTTGCGGCTAAAATATCCTTAGCGTGAGCATTTAATTGATCAGCAATCGTCATCAATAACTGATTTTTTTCTGCCGCGGTCAGTGTGGCGAGTTGGTAAGCGGCAGCCTTGGCACGCTGCCCCATAAGTTCTATATTCATCTCGATTTATCCTACAATCATGTCATCACGATGTACGGCCACAGCGCCATACTCATAGCCTAATATTTCACTGATAGATTGGCTATGTTTCCCGGCAATCATGCGTAATGCATCGCTGTTATATCGCGAAACGCCGTGAGCGATATCATTGCCTTGGGGATCGCGAATGGCGATAACTTCACCACGAGAAAAATTACCAGTAATCTCTGTAATCCCTTTCGGCAGTAATGAGCTACCCCGTTCGAGTAGTGCGGTCAACGCACCGGCATCAATGACTGCCGAGCCTGCGGGAGGTGCACCAAAAATCCAATGCTTACGACTTTCTAGCCGATGTTCTTGCGCATGGAACAAGGTTCCCGCTTTTTCACCTTGTAATAATCTTTGAATCACAATAGGTTGGTCGCCTGGAGCGATAATGACATCAATACCCGCTCGACATGCCACTTCTGCTGCCTGTAATTTGGTCGCCATCCCCCCAGTTCCTAATCCAGAAACACTTCCACCTGCCATCATTTTTAAGGAATCGTCGATCTGATAAACATCCTCGATCAATGTTGCCTCAGGATCGTAGCGAGGGTCGGCGGTAAAAAGGCCTTGTTGATCGGTTAACAGCAACAGCTTATCAGCGTCGGAAAGTATTGCCGCAAGCGCGGACAGGTTGTCATTGTCCCCCACTTTGATTTCTGCCGTAGCCACGGCATCATTTTCGTTAATAACTGGAACGATACGCTGATCTAATAGTGCATGCAGCATATCGCGAGCATTAAGAAAACGCTCTCTATCTTCCATATCCGCGCGGGTAATAAGCATTTGGCCAATATGGATACCATAAATGGCGAATAACTGTTCCCACAACTGGATCAGGCGGCACTGACCTACCGCTGCGAGGAGTTGTTTTGACGCAATGGTGGGGGGCAGTTCGGGATAATTCAGATGCTCTCTACCTGCTGCGATAGCACCAGAGGTTACGACCACAATGCGATGACCGTCATTCATGGCTTGTGCACATTGCCGCACAATCTCTACCATTCTTGCACGATTCAGCTGACGCGACCCACCAGTGAGTACACTGGTCCCTAATTTGACCACTAAGGTCTGACTGCCACTCATATTTCCTGCCACCTAAAGATTTAAATAAGTGAACAGTTGTATCAGGACAGCTAGAGCTTGCCAATAGCTATCCTTAGGCTTCAAGCAACTTAATTCAAAAAGGGGCGGCGTAGAGGATTAAATCGACAGTGAAGGTTCGAAGTCACTCGCAGGGATCAGCGGGGCATTCAATTCGTTCATCAATGCCTCTAAGCGTGGAAAGAATTTTTGAAGACTGGCTTCTGCTTCTTGTCGATCGACTTCGCGTTTGATATCCACGGGAACCCATTGGCCGGCCTTATCATATAAACCAAAATCAAAACGATAATCGAAATGGGTTTCTTGGGCTTCCAATACCAACCACCATCCCCAGAACTCTCTCTTCTCTGGTGCCGGTTTAATATTGGTACAAACGGCTAAACAATCAAAAAAGAAGCGGTTCTCTTGACACTGTTCTTCACGCAGGTAGGGACCTAGCTCATTAAATTTTACGATATAACGGCCTCTGAAGTGGCCTCCGGGTAATACCATCTGACAACACTCCTATTAGCGTTCATTGTTTTCAGTGTTACTTTTAGCAGACTTACTATTAAATGAAAATGATAAAAAAAAACAGCACCCTTAGGTGCTGTTTTTTTCATCAACCTTTAACTAACGGTGGAATAAAGGTAATCCCCATATCCCAAGGTTGTTCAATCCAGGTATCTTGAGGAATATCAACGACGTAATCATCGACTAATGGGCGACCGGCTGGCTTAGCAAAAATCGTCACAAAACGCGCCTTATGATACATCTCACGAACAACTTTCGCAGTGCCGCCTGTATCGACTAAGTCGTCAATAACAATAAATCCTTCACCATCGCCTTCTGCACGTTTTAAAATTTTCATTTCACGTTGATGGTCATGATCGTAGCTTGAGATGCAGACTGTATCGACATGGCGAATACCCAGTTCACGTGCTAATAAGGCAGCAGGAACTAATCCACCACGGCTCACCGCGATGATGCCTTTCCACTGTTCAACTGGCAGTAATTTCTCAGCCAACTGACGGGCGTGAATTTGCAACATATCCCAAGTAACTACGTATTTTTGACTCATAATAATCAGGCTCCGACCAACA
>Ga0157363_1005340_pt1 | contig 11963 bp, 7 predicted proteins | sample AttsexASBM1_FD_111477 | JGI IMG/M metagenome (GOLD analysis project Ga0157363, IMG submission 111477) | Fungus gardens microbial communities from leaf cutter ant in Ribeirão Preto, State of São Paulo, Brazil - Atta sexdens ASBM1 | ecosystem: Host-associated > Fungi > Mycelium > Unclassified ...
CATTTTTATTTAAGACATTTAAAATCTTAATCTTATCTTCGATCGACAATGAAAAACGTAAATCATATTGCGACATTATACATTTATCGAGAAATGATCGATAAATTAAATGTGGAGGAGGATCATTAATAATTTTATTTAAAAAAAATAAAATTAGAATACTTTTGCCATATAGAAAAGATATGTATGAGGAAATATATTTATCCCCCTACCCTCCTCTTCTCTCCCAATCTAACCTCGGGAACTCCATACACTGAAAAATTTTACTTCGCCGCCTCTGGTAATTATATCCTTAATTATGATTTAATTTAGATTATTTCTCAATGCTTAAATACTATTTTCGGTGTAAATTTATATAAATACATATCCCGTTTTGTAAACTGTGCGCTGAAATTATATTCAGCCTTGAAACGCAATCATAAGCCGCGCTCGAACTGAAGTAGTTTCTAAAATTTTAAAAATTAAAAAAAATAAAAAACCTGTTTTTTTATTATAATTACAACTTTAATGCGATATAGAGATTTAAATCTGTAGGTAATTAATAGTGATCTATTTGTGAATCTTATCTTTTGATAGGCACTCATTTGTGAAGAGCAATAAAAAAATTAATTTTTTCACAATGAATTATATTCATTTTCATCTTGGGGGGACGATAGATTTATGGATCGAGTTTTTTTCATATAATAACTGTTTTTGACATTCCTATTAATTATATAATACAATTATATAATACTATTATACTATAATAATATAATATATTATATAATACTTTATATTATAAAAAAATTGTTTAATGAAAATCGATAAGGAACTCAAAAATAATTTTATTGATCCTCCTTCTTTCTTAATATAACAAGTGACCGTATATAGATGTCGTACTACATATGTGACCGTTGAAATTACAACACAGTTAAGATAAATACATGTTTTCGATGATTTTGACGTAGAGAATAATGGAGTACTTGCGAGTATCTAAGGAAAAAATAATGCCGGCGATTATTTATCAATTACAGAAGTAAAAGTCAATATTTTTTATTTAAAGGATATTGACTTTAAATTACAATAATAAACATTTATATATAATATTATTAATATAAATTATAATTTTATACAAAAGACAAAAATTACTCCGCGTGATGACGAATAATTTCGAACGGCAAGGATTTGTTTTTTAAAAATTATAATTTATAAATATTGATTATATGTATATGAATGCTAATTATTGTAGTTTAAATATAAATTACAGAGTATTTTTGGAATAAAGACATTTATTAATTGATAAATAATTGACAATTTTATTTAATTCTTTCCTTAGGTGTCAGCAATTCTCCCATTCTTCTCTGTGATGTAGAGGAGAAGGTGGTATTATGTTGCCAGTGTACATATTATGGCTTCTCTTAATCTCCACCATTAAATGGCGAATTTTAGCGGTTACTTATAGAATAATCTGTTTAATAGCTCGCCGTGCTTACACCATGACGCTAATATGCCAATATACAATAATCAGCATTTTTTATAATGCATTTTTACTTTCAAGCATTTCGTTTTTAAAGTACAGTTTATCATTTAATTACACATATTTCTTCATTCTTTTAAAACTTGAGCATATTATCATACAAATATATACATATATATTTGAGTATTATATTTGTTATTTAATTGGCTGTATACATTTTGAGTTATGCAAAGTTAATGGCATTTCGCTAATGTGGCCTCCTAAGTAATTGTTGATTGCTCACGGCCCCCCTCTCTCTCTCTCTCTCTCTCTCTCTCAAGATTTCATATTAAACTAATTATTCCACAAATCGATCAGAGCTCTATTACTCTATAGTTTATGTTGCATGTACTATAGATTTTTAGTATTACGTAACCTACGTACTTGTATACGGAAGAAATTATATGTATGTTTATATAATTTGCATACGTTTTGTACTGAATTCTTTTATTATTTTTGTAACCAAATGCTTTTTTAAACAAAATTAATTTTTTAAATCTATTTTTATGGAAAGCCTTGTTTCTCATTGAGCCATTACGCGTACTACCACATTTTTATAGTGTCCTAAATAATATTAAATGTAATTCGTAATTTTGAGTCTAGAGTCGATTGAACAAATAACATTTTGACAAATTTGTTAAATTTTACATTTAAATATTAATTATTAATGAAGTTATTGTATAAAATGTAAATGTGATGTCGTAATAGCACCTCCTTCTCTATCAATACGCAAAGGAGAGCGTGAATAAACAAGGGTGAAGGATGATTGGGAGTCCGGGATGTCCGTCTCGGTTGAGCGCCACTGAGGTCTCGCCGATTTCCCCTCCTTCCTAGTCGTCCTGCACCCACTATTGGCCCCGCTGGCTGGCGCGTCTCACTTCTCGCTGCCAGTGGCTGGCTGCTAGTCGGTGGCGGGCGCTCATAGAGTATGTATCGTTTATTGCGCTCGAAGGCCAGCATTCTTCTTCCTCCTTTCTCATCGTCTCTCCCCTTCATGTACGTCATTCGCGCGTTCGTATCACGACGATAGTGATCCTACAGCCTGACATTACGCGACGCACATCGTCGGCACGTGCCGGCGTCGGAGTCCGGAGATCGGCCGTGACGATTCGAATTTTTCGGAGCACACACGACGTCACGACTCACGACCCCGGATCGGCGCGCTCCACTCTCGCTCCTCGTATCGGTGCGTTTGTTTTGACATGTGTGTAGGCTGCCATATTGGATTACCGCATCGCTGCTGTTGCTGTCGCCGTCGTAGTCGTCGTCATCGTCATCATCACCGCTGCAGAGCACCCGGGCGTGAGACGCGACTTTCGCGCTAAAAAAAAGGTGAGGAAGAACGACGAGAGCGCGCGCGCGCGACATCGGCGCGACGACGCGCCGAGGCGTCGTCCTCCGTCCTCTACGTGTACGCACGTAAACGAAAGTACGGCGTTTTCGGGCTCGCTCAATAACGAGCGTCGTTGTCGTCGTCGTCGTCGTCGTCGTCGTCGTCGTCGTCGTCGTCGTCGTCGTCGTCGTCGTCGTCGTCGTCGTCGTCGTCGTCGTCGTCGTCGTCGTCGCCGTTGCCGAAGCGCGCTTTTTTTCATCGCGTTCTCTGTTCGGCGCGAGCACTCGACGCGTTCAACGATATGTACGCGCGTTTAAATCGAGGTCTCTCGCCAGCTTCTAGCGTGTGTCACGCTAATGATGTCAGATTTTGATTCGATGTACATCGAGAATCGATTCTTTTTCACACTCAAGAATCCAATTGTCAGCCAATTCTGAGAAATTTGATTTATCATCGCTTTCTTTTTAGTTAGAATCGAGGAGAGATGATAGAGATAGTTTTGCAGTACCGTATATCCAGACGCTAAAGTCACGTTATTTAGTGGAAAGTCGAACTGCGCATGCGCAGTTTTGATTTTTCATTAAATAACATGACTTTAGCGTTCACCGCATCTGGATATACGGTATTGCAAAAATTCCCCAATGTAGTCGTCAAACGATTGAATATATGGATTATCTTATCTGTAGAACCAACCAATTACATTCAACATGTCTCTCCACGAGAATCCCATCTAGAAATCGAGACAGACAGCAAAAAGCTGTTCACAAATGGAAAGAAATAGCTGACAACAATTATACGATAGATGAATGAATAGGATAAAAAGAAATATCCACTTATTTTTATTTATCGCGCTACATTATTCTTCCTTTGAAAGCCGTGCTTTCTTCTCGTGTTTTTTTTTTTTTCTTTGTGTTCAAAAATATTTTGTTCAATAATAATTGAAAATTGTGTTCAATAATAACAAGCTCAATATAACTCGATTCTTTGGAATCAATTATAAAAATTGTGGCCTCAAAAATAAATCGATTCTTAGGAATCGATTCATTTTTCAAAAAATGGCATCACTAGATCACTAGCTTTTTGTGGAACGAGAAGTGGAGCTGAGCAAAACTTTTCATCGCGCGATATTCACGGCGAGACACCGAATGGATTGCAATTTACACCAGTTGCTTCTAACAGTCTTCCATGATTTTCGTGCGTAGATAGATATTAATTTATTACATGCTCCAGAATGGCTCTGTAACTTTGGCTCTGAGAAAAGAACCGAAAATACGAGAAAAAGCTGTAATAAAACTGTAGACGTAAGCACAGAGGTTTATAGAACTGAAAAGTGTATTTGCAAAAGTGCATTTGTTTACATATAAATATAATAATAAACACAATAATAACACTTCCAAATTCAACAAACAAATTGATAGTTAGAAAGAAAGATATATGTTAGAAGTCGGCACGATAAATAATTAAATAAATAACCGCGTTATTTATGTGATAAAGCTCGAAACAATTGAAAAGTACAACAGGAACAGGAAATAACAGATTTCAACCTATCAGAATATGTGGTTTCTGATAGGTTGAAATCTGTTATTTGGGTGACTCAATCGAAGATAATTATAAAATTTTATTTTAAAAGCGCTTGGAAGAGTAGTGACATGGAAATGAACTGATAAGATATTTCGCAGGTAAATAGGCATTTTAAATTTTAACATCAAGTGCTGTTCGAATAGTATAGTTCGTTTTGAAAGTACATAGTTTCAATTTATATACATATAAACATTGCAATAATAGGACTTTCAAATTCAACAAACAAATTAACAGTTTTAGAAAAAGAAGAGCGTTAGAAATCGGCGTAAATAATGCGCAAATTGCAATACAAACACTTTAATAATTAAACAACATATGAAATTAAAGTCGCAAATTTTAATTAGCCGGATAATACATAAATGTGTACGTTTTGACTTCATTATCAACACATAATTAATAATTAGAATAAAAAACCATCATAAAAGATTCATATCAATCATTCATGTGAATTGTCGTGTATTGTGCTACGATCTTATGAATGAGGTAAAAAATTGATTTGAATTCTTCAAAGGAAAGAAATGTTGATTACCATTACAACATTATACGGAGTCATTTCAAATTCAAGTTCACAGCATATCATTATACATAACGTAATGTTCAGAAGTCATTAATTAATAATAATTAATATAAATAGTCAGGTATAAGTCACAAATTAATATAAAATAAATTAACAATATGAACATAATTAGATTAATACCAAGATGATCCATATTGAGTGGCAACTAATGGGCTTACAAATAAATATTATTAAAATGATCTGTTTTACCGATTAGACGCAATATTTTTTTTTAACAATTACTTATTCCTTTTTTTAGTGATTTGAAAATTCTTTCCCAAAATTAAAATATACGCATTAATACGCATCCGTGAAGTTGAGTTTATACTAAGAACGAAAAAAATTTTTTTAATTGAGATTTTTATTATTCTTGATTGAAAGGTTGCTCCTCCTCTTATTTGTATTTTTACGTAAAAATAAATTTTTAGTGCATAAATGAAAATAAGAGGAATAATCTACAATGGCTTTGACATATGATATCAAAGTCATGATTCCAAGCAACATTCAAAAGATTTTTAACCGTCAGTCGGACACCTTAGATAGAATGCATAAATAATGCAAATGCCGACAGTACCGTAACTTTCAAACCTCTTAACTCGAAAAATGTACTTAATGAAAAAATACTTTATTATAGCGTTTTAGAAAACTCTTGAAACAAACTACAAGAATATGCAGTAAAAAATGGGAAATTCCATTCAAACAAGTTTATGCAACCTTGACCTGATCTTAAGGACATCTTTTTAAAGTCAACGAAGGTCACCATCTTCTTTTCCTCTTGAAATCATAAAATTTTTATTTGAAAGATTTGAAAAAATATTTTTTTATCCTGAGATATTTGCGTATATTAATTTAAATGATTCCATGTGTGTATGTGTATATATACATTATACATACATTTGCTTTACGAATATAAAAGTGTTGAGTTTGTGCATTTTGGCTGAATCTATGAGATTCGTGTATCGAGTAGTTCCATTAGTTCCAGATGCATTGAAGTTCAGTGCTGCTATTTTTGATGATTACGGGTTAAGAGAACGAGAGAAGTGAATGCTCTCTTTCGCGACAGTGGTAACTGGAATTCGTTCCAATATAATCCCCTTGAAAGAGAAAGGAGAGAGGAGCGAGAGAGAGAGAGAGAGAGAGAGAGAGAGAGAGAGAAATATTTATTAAACGCTCCAAGACGTAATTCTTTCAAACACACAGTAATTTACATAAATTGACTAGATACAAAAAAAGAAAATTTAATAGAGGGAGAGAGAATTGATATTTATTAAGTAATCTTCGGGTATAATCCCTTCAAGTGCACAATAATTTATAAAAATAATATATATCTTGACTAAATACGAAAGAAGAAAATTTAAGAAATGAGAGATAGGAACGGAGAGGGAGAGAACTCGTAATACACTCAGCTTACATAACGCAATTACCTCGGTGATTTGTAATGATGATGTGAATCACACCTCTCGCTCAGATGCGAGTCGCGCGCAACATACATTGGCTGCGGCGGATGTTGACGACGTAGGAGAATAAGTGATATCATTCACGAAGGCACGACTCTTGATGGACGAGCTGCGTTTCCCGCTGTGCGTCATTCTACACGTATCGAACGAATTGATAATTATCTTGTAAGCAAACTGTTTATATGTAGAAATAAAACTTGATTGTTGTATCGTGGAATTTGGAGACGTGTTCTCAACTTAATTTTTTGGATAATCAAATACGTACACACAGAAAAACATCATTCTATTGCCAAGAAAAATAATTATTCATTTTATTTTTCTTCTTTTAAGTAACAGTTACTTTCAATCAAAAATATTTTCTCGCTAATAGTCTTAAAATGTATTTATCTCAAATTTTAGATAATACTCAATATCATGTACTCAAAATAATAAGAATTTATTCTTATTTTGAAGTATATTATAAAATTTTATCAAAGAAAAGTCAGATTTGATTAACTTGAATATTTAATAATATATCGATGTAAGAAAATTTATTTGGTCAGAAAAATTTGGTATATTTCTTTCAATTCTATACAGATTTAGGAAAAGCGAAACTAGTTTAGAAACAAGAAATTTTTTTCTTGTTTGAAGTAATTCATATTTTCCATTTAAATAAATGTTTATTTTGGGATCAAATTGTGCATGCAATATGATGCAACATGACTTTTATATTATTCTATAATGGTGTTTTTTCATATAATATTTATCTTAATTATTTTGAATTAATAAATATCAGCATATTATTTCGTTCCATATAATCTCATCAAATAATAATATGAAACTGTCATCATAAAATTAAGAATGATTACAATAGGAAATATATTGTTGGCAATGACTCGATCACAAGTGTGGCGATTAACTCAGCGCAAATGTATTAAGTTTACCATTCTAAGGGATCGTAGGTTCAAATCTTGCCGGCAATGCGATGTGTTTTTTAATAATTACTTGTAATTAATAAGAATATGAGTATGCGAAACAGTAAAAATATAAATTAAATTGGAAAAATAAAAAGCAATAATAACAAAAAAATTATTTTTTTCGTTAAGATATAATTGCAATTTTCTTATTACAAGTAAATATGATATTAGATTGAAGTAAAGGAAGAATTCTTCCTTTAGTAAATCGAATTTTTTATTTAATTTAATATTCTTGATTGAAAATATTAAATTTTCTAGAATTCAGAATATACTTTGAGTAAATCGGATGCTTGTGGTGAACTTAAAATAGATTTGCAGATATATGAATTTTTGAAATAGTTGGAAGAAGTCAGTATTATTTGTGTACAATATATATTTTTCTGTGTGTACGCTCGAATCTCTATCGTGTTAAAGATTTTCCTCACAAAAAAAAAACTTTCGCCGGTAGATTTCTGATTTAATGGTATCGATTTAATGGTATCAAGTTAAAAGGGAAAAAAAGAGAGAAAAGAAGACGCTGGTCTAACAATAAATGCAACGATCGATTAACGTGCAAACGAGAGAACGAAAGAAGCTTTTCTTCGTTCATGATTTTTTTATATCGATTTGCATGCAGTTAACGCTAACATATTTTTTTCCCTTATGGGGCTTATCCAACGGGTAGAAATAAAGGAAATCGTAAGCGAACAGGTTACGATCGTGGCTTAAAACTAGACTTGGTACACACAAGCGTACGTCCGATTCATTTGCGACGGGTCGTATTCATGTTTCTTTCCCGTGGTCACTCCGGTCACGGGAACAAAGGAAAGCCAACGAGCCTGAAAGCGAGACGGAGAGGAGGAAGTAGAGACATGTAATACGTACACAGCATGCGCTCGTTTCGTGCGTGACGAAAGGGCGCGAAAGGGTCGCGAAGATGCAGCTGTTCACTCGGGGTTCACACTCGGATTTTAAGTATAAATTCGTTTGCCCGCCACGTAATCCCGTAATCCCTATAATCAAGCCGTCATAAAAGGTTTCGGCGTTCACACGTTTCGCCTGGTCGTGAATGCAAAAAAGGCGAAATATCGCAATGTACAGAGAGAAGATACACATGTAATATCATGGAGAAAAATTGTAGAGAGTAATATTACGACTAGTAAAAATATTCCGGCTACTTTTGCCGAATTTCTGACAAACTTCACTTACCTGAAAGTATAAAGTATCGTAAGTGTAAGGTAAAAATATATAACAGTAAATCTATCAAGTGATTATTCTTACAGTAAAGTAAATCATACTATTCTCAAGACTGTAAGCGCGAACAACTCTCGAGATTTTAGATACTTGTACTTACTACACAGTAAAGTAAATTTTGTCAGCGCTAAGGCAAAAAATACTTGTCGATAAAATTAATTCTATGTATGGTAATTTATAGATTTATTTTATTTACAGAATGTATAAAGTACCTTGCAGTGTGACTATATATTATATAACGATCGCTCATTTATCAGAAAAGTAAAGTAAATTTTACACAAGTGGACGTCTGTCCTCTGTCAGTTCCATAAAATTTACTAAAATTCTAACGCATATTACATTTTTTCTTCATGGTAAGGAATACATTACATTATTTTCGTAAAAATTGATCATTATCTCACATATCATTGTTTGTCTCGCTGTTCGTAAAGATAAAATTTTATTACTTTACTTGAATTTACTTATTGGAATTTTGAGATGTGTTCTCGACTTATTTTATGTCAGTGTATCAGTGTATCTCTACATGCTGATCTTAACTATTGCACAAAGATTTTCTCACGAACTTTTGAAAGGTTACATTACTATACTTAATACAGAGGAATTAATGTTTGAATTACATAAGCTGAATTAGAGAAAGTATTATATATACTTCACTATCGTTTATAAATTTGGGAATGCTTGCGATTTTTTCGTATCTCACGAAAAGTTAAGTATATCGGTGATAAATATAATTGCAGAGAAATTTTTGAAAATGCATTTTAAAGAGAAGAGATAGACCTGTATTTTTACTTTTTAATTTTTTCTACGATATTTCGTTCGTTTCCTAAATTACATAAAATTGAAAATTGATATATTTCCAATATTTTTGTTGTTGTGTTACTTTGAAGAGCTTTAGCTTGATGAAACATCATTGAACAAAAAATCAATGAAAAAAATTGTTGCCATGATTTTTCACAATAACTAAATTTCTTATATAAAAATCTTCAGAAAATATTTTTTACAAAATGTTTTTTATAAATCGTTTTTATAAAATGTTTTTAATTTTTTTAACTTTGAAATTAGAGAATTTATAGAAAAACAGAAGAAAAAAAAATTTGTGTTACTGTGTTCTCTGATTTCTTCTTTTTTGAAGATCTTTTTAACTTAACTTTTCGTGAAATGTGAAAAAATAATGAAATTATGAATGGTAGCGTATTTAGGATGAATAAACATGCAATATCTTTGTAATTTAATGAAAATGTTATGAATGGCGAAAAAGCTGCAGGAAAATAAAGATTATAAAATGATTAGAAAAAGACACGATATAATTAACCAAATATGTGCATTTGCTTTATATCATGTTAATTAAACTATTAATTTCATGTAACGAATTTTAATAGTCATTTTCAAGTAATAAATTGCTAAGTCGCGTAATAAATTGATAAAGTAAGTGAGGAATATTTTAATTCTTTCATACCTTCGGTTTTCCTAAAAGAGATGATTTAATATGAAGACGGTTTTATTGGTTTTTGAAGGCGCTTATTTTAAATTTACTATCAAAATTTAAAAAATCAAAATGGTGAATTCAAGACCATGAAAAGCTGAATTATCGGTACATTTCAAATAGCTTTCAAATTTTATTTTTTAAATATATATTATATTGTTACGCGCGCGCGTGAAATGCGTCCTATAAATACACTCACACACTACTATTTAATCTAAAATGTATTTAGAACAGTAAAAGTTCTCTAAATGAATGTGGATTGCGCACACTTCGATTACATTATATATAATAAATTATTATAATATTATCATAATAAAGTAATCATATTTAAATAAGATTTTTAAGTTTAATATAATTAGCATCAATTCTATAATTTTTCAACATAGTATCTATTATTCTTCACTATCAAAATTTTGATTTTTAAAAAAGTTTAGATAATTATATTTTGCTAAAAATATTATTTCAAAGTGTGCGAATCTTTTACATGTAGATTGAATCTTGTTTAAAACAAATCAAGATAAAATCGATATTTGTTTAACTTTTCGCGAACCAGGTGGAAAATCAGCATGGATCATATATCTCACATCCCATGCTTATCATAAATATATTATATAGTTTAGTATGAGTGGTAACAATGCACTGCAGTTGCACGAAACTGGCAATATGCGCGCGTACTTTTTAAAAAGTTATAGAAATTCATCTTGCTAAGGTCACACTCCACCTGATTCCCGGAGAGTTCAAACTTATGATTTTTTTTTCGTAAGTAGAATATATGTCTCGGAGAGTCTACGAAAGGGTTAAGAAGAAGAAGATAATTCGCTAACATCGTTATGGACGGGACAATGAAGTTGCCAACAGTAGCTAGTGTTTCTTTTGAGTTCTATAAAAGTTTTACAAAAGTCACAGATGGAGACAATTCACATCTCGAAAGATTGTGAGGAGACAAAATCCATGTTATTCCTCTATTTTATATTATTCGCTCTCCCTAACCGCAACAGCTGAAAGTTTTATGAGAAATGCGAGATAGGAATCTGTAATGAAAGATACATGATTATATAATCGTAAACATTTAATGTATTTCGTATAATTCTGTAATACATCGAAAAAGCACATGAGAGAAAGATTGATTTTAAACGCATACACTTTTTATATGACGTGCGTTAAAATCGTATTCTTGGGATTATTCCTAAACATTTTATGTGCAATATCTTTGCTGAGATAATAAAACGGAAATATATATATATATATATATATATATACCTATATATGTATAGAATTAACTCGAAAGAAGAAAGAGTATCTATCATCGATATTTTCGTGTTTCTCGAGTGTTGCGCAAACATTGCTCCTATAACATCCCTCTTGCAAAAGCAACATAAAAACATTGAACGTGACCCGATTCACTCAGGTTATTCATAGCGACACACAGGATAAAGTCTTCCGACGTAGTGTGTTAAACGCATATTCGTGCACGACGTACGTGTGCCTCGACGCCTTGACTGAATAACAGATTGAGGATGACGTAAGCTCGTAAGAGATCCAAAAGAGTTAATTTTTTTTCATCGTCGATTATCGCTTAAACGATACGCCTGCCTATGTCTAACTTCATTTTATCATCTTTAGACTATAAAAGATAATTGGATCTTGGCGTTATTCAGTTTGGCAATGAAAGAATTACTTGAATCTTCATCAAAATTTAATGTGAAGTTACATATTTGATTTCATTAATTTAGTTTTTAAGAAAAAGACCTAATTAATAGGAAATGCTGGAAATTGAAATTTCTCTCGGTTATATTAAAGTTTCTCCTTTCGTTTGTCTCTTCTTCTTCTCCTTTTCCTTTTCTCTCTCTCTCTCTCTCTCTCTCTCTC
>Ga0157363_1005342_pt1 | contig 11960 bp, 10 predicted proteins | sample AttsexASBM1_FD_111477 | JGI IMG/M metagenome (GOLD analysis project Ga0157363, IMG submission 111477) | Fungus gardens microbial communities from leaf cutter ant in Ribeirão Preto, State of São Paulo, Brazil - Atta sexdens ASBM1 | ecosystem: Host-associated > Fungi > Mycelium > Unclassified ...
AAGTATAACATGTAATAATAATAACAAGCTTTGAATAATATAAGGTTTCAAATAGATAGGAATTATCAGTAACATGCAAAATGATCGAATCGAATTAAACGTGCTAGCAATCTATTACATTTACCATAGTTGTGTACACAATCATTGTAACAAGATATATACATTGAAAAAAAAGTGTTTAATAATAACTACCAAAATGTTTTGATTGACGTTATTTCATTAAACATTTGATAGCTATTACCAAACTCTTTTTTCGGTCTAGCGTATATATAAATAAATATATATAAATATATATATATATATATATATATATATATATAAGTATATATAAATAATAAAATAAATAACATAAATAAAAGACATTTGACATAAAAAAATAAAGTAAGAAGTACAATCTTATCAAAGACTAAAAGAGAAAAAACGTAAATGCAGTCCGCGGTAGCTCTGATTAGCTGTACTTGCATTTATCATACTGCTTCGATAATATTCCAAAGGTAGAGCGACACAGGGGAAAATTGCGCGAGATGCAGGGACAGACGAGCGATACAACGATTACGGCGAGTAATCGCGATAATCGTCACGGGACCTGCTGCTGGAGTCACGACACCGGCCAAACCTGCCGATGGCCGAACCAAGCAGAACTGAATATTCATTAGCGATGATAATGTTACACGATCCTCCCCCTCTACTCTGTTTCCCGTTGCAGCAAGCTTCGGTCCAACAAAATCCCTTCCTCTCTTTCTCTTTCTCTCTCTCTCTCTCTTTCTCTCTCTCTCTCTCTCATCCTCTCATTCTCTCTCGCTTTTCTCTTCATCTCGCACCTTCCGCTTTTGCTTCATCTCTGCCACTACTGTTTCGTTGCAACGCGAATGCACACACATGTCCGTGTACGCGTGTACCGTGTGTGCGCGCCCTATCCATTCCCTTCCAACAAAACGGTGCACCGGCTTTGAATACGGGACTGATTATTATTCAGAAAGTATAACGCTCCAACTGCGACTACGAGGGGAGGAGTACCGGGCGAATCTAACTCGATTACGTTCTCGCATAACTCGGGGTGAAACACCCCGGGTCGCCTAAGGGCAACTACAGCACGGAGCGTCGGTTCTTTTTGAGAGATTGCCCCCTGCGTCGCGTTTCATCTATGCACAGAGAAATCGCGATAAGTCGCTCTGTCGCGACAAGAAATGATAACGAGAACGTCATGAGCAGCGTTATTTCAAGTACAATACACTATCGAGCATAAATTAGAAACAACTCAATTCCGTTAATTCCGTAGAGCTAATTTTTACGAAGGTTTGCTGAAGGTTTGTTTTCACCGGGGATTTAAAATCACTGGTACGATATCACGAATTTAGATTTCACATAACGCGCGGCCGTGCGAAAATATAAGCCCGATGTTTATTCGCGATAATGGAAACGTGAGGATTAATGTTGCGGTTTCGTAGAGTCTCTCTCTCAAAATTTGAACTTGACGAAATTATAGCAATTTCAACCAGTGATTTAAACGAAATACTGACAAAGAAAATTCCGTCGAAGAAGAGATATCGATATTAAAGTTGTAATTTGCTATAGATTTTATTTCATTATAGTTGGTATTATATTTTATAGCATTATAAAAAATATTTTTCTATTGAGAAGAAGTGAAAGAAAAGTTAATTGAAAATTTAAGTTTATATTGCTCTCTAAATCTGAATCAGTAGATAATCATTAATTATCTAGTAACATACTTTGCACTGATACTCAGTGAAGTTCAACTAAAAAAAGAAAAATTTTTGCATTGTAAATTAAAATACTGATGTTTGCACGTTAATTTCAATTTTCCAATATCATATTTATTGAATTTATGCATTAAAACAAGATTAGTTAGATCATATAATAAAGATTGAAATTAGGAATCTCATATTTCAGTTATTTTCAGTGGCATACTTGATACTGATTATCCACTGATTCAGATTTAGAAAGTGAATAATTTCGATGATTGAAGTATATAAATTAAAGTATAAAATTATATTTATTTATATAATTTTTGGCATAATATGGATGTAAATCAGCTTTGATTTTTTATTTACGAATTAATTTATGTGTAAATTTTCGGACCTATCATGCATATATAAAAAATGAATTCTGAAATTGATTTGCACTTGTAATATAATAAACTATTTCTGTTTCAAGTTAGACTAAGGAATGACAGAAGCAAAAATTTTTGCAGTAATAAACTATAGTGACTGCTATTTGTTAATTGGACTAGAATGATAATATTCGAGCGTAAAGATTAAAACAAATATTATCTATTCAAGAGCTACTGTCATACACTGACCAAAGAAGACAAAGGCTGAGAGAAGCAAGTCAAAACCAAACGCAGCTAATTCAACAAGAGTTACTATTCTTGCACTTCTGACTGTCGCAAAATTGACGGAAATGAGTGTACCGGTGCTTAGCAATCCATGAATCACGATTGTTCTCTGAATCATGAATGATTAATTACAATGAGAAAATACTGATAAAACAAATTCTACGAAACGAATAAATGGTTATTCATCGCAGTATATAAAAAGTCATTAACCTTAACATGTAAGGTTAATTTTAATACGTACATAATAAATAATAGTATTAAGAAAATAATATTTTCTTATTTCTTAATAAAACATATACATGTGTTTTAAATAATCTGTGCATATAATTTAAGGAAAAATAAGATTGCGTATCATATAATCTTTTAAAAAGTAAATATCATCCTTTTTTTTGAATAAGATCACCAACAAAAAACAAAATAATTGTGACGATAAAAGATTTCATAGATCGTTCAATATTTTACAATAGTGTACGGTACACAATACAGTATGCACATATGTTCAGTGAAGTGCAATCAATAGTATACAAGGTTCGTAGTCACGTTGAAATGAAGAAATGAAGAGACTTTTCGAGAAAAATAGTCTTTTTTTACTCTTAAGTGAAAACGATGCACAATCGAGGTAAAAGTGGAACGGAGGCGTAAAGCACACAGAAATTTATATCGTTGGCAAGAAAGTGCAGGACACGTGGCGCACGGAAAGAGAACTGCTGGTGCACGCGTGCGAAAGGAAATTTGCACGCGCGTGCATGTGCACACAGTCAATTCCGCTACAAAATAATATAACACGATTACGCGATTCAGAAGCATGTTCGACCTAAATACGTACAGCAACCGACGCTTTCCAGAAATGTTCTCGTCGTGCGGAAAAAACGTAAGCTGCAGCGAGAGCAGTTCCGCAACAGTGACGTAAACGCGACCATAAATCGCTCGTGTTCTCGCCGTGAAATTATCTGGATTTTTGGAGCTTCACGGTGACAAGGAAATTCCAAGATTTCTTCGCAACTTCGCTCAAGGTGCTTCACCCTATTCCATTCCATTCCCTTACCATTTTCATTCCCTTACAGTCAGCAAACCAATGAGGAAAGACAAGACTCTCTCGCTCTCACGTATGTCCTTTCTACGTGCAAGCACTCCGGCAAAAATTGAACAAATTCTCGACGCGCCGAGACTTCCCGTGAAAAGAAGCAGCATGCGTGTGTGCGAATTTAGACCGGCTATGTTTCATTTAACTGGTTGCGGCCTCTAGTTAAATTGACTCTTCCGCTGTCTGACTCGAGAATAAGAAAGGTCTGAAATATAATAAAAGACTTCAGCGAGACACGATAAAAATTTGTTTAAAAAATTTTTAATGAAATACCATAGCAAGCCGTTCAACGGCTAAAGCGCATGAGTTGTCTTGAATTTAATAATCACATTGCTATTCGTTTCTTAGCAGTAAGAATGATATAAACGCAACAAATATCTGAAGAACTTTCCAAATAATTTAAATTTTATGATGTAATCAATTTTGTAAAGGTGCGACTGAACCTAAAATTTATATTTGCAGGAAGCAGTTTGATCATATTACGCAATTATAAAATAGTGAAGCGTATCACTTATTGTGTGTGTGTGCGCGCGCGCGCGCGCGCGTGTGTGTGTGTGTGTGTGTGTGTGTGTGTGTGTGGGGTGTGTGTGTATAGGTGTGTGAGACAGGTATGTGAAGTATATAATATTTGTAGTAGCATATAATTTATATTTTTATCAATATATTTTATGAATAAGAAAATTCTGAAAAGAAGACCGTAGTTGCAGGTTTTAAAAAGAATAGCGCTGTGTTGATCAATTCACCGATTATCAGATAATGATCGATCGTTTAATCAGATTGTTGTAAAAAAAATTCAATGCTGCGAGACACAAGCGCCAGGAAAATAAGCGATTGCGTTAACAACACAATAGCTGTCAATTGGAACTTCATATAAGGTAGCGTCGATGCGGATTAAAATAACACATTCATGGAGAAAATTTTATATTAAGTTTTAATACAATTTTAAATTACACTTATTATTATCTTGTATTTTCGATGGATCATCACAACATGATTCTGACATAACTTTTACTACGGTAATACTTAATTTTTATCACATAAATAAAATAATTTTTGTTAAAAAAGTCAATGCATAAAACTATATTATAACATGAAAACAGTTTATTTTTACTATGATACGCAAACAAAATTTGTTATCTTTACAATACTAACTTTTATTCAACAAGTTTTGATTTTGTAATAAAAAAATTTTTACTATGAAAAAGTATAAAAATTACATTGCATTATTGTTTGTAAAAAAATAGCTATAGCATTTAAATTTATAATTATGTCATGATAGTCCGCAGCTACTACCACATTATAGTAATTTTAAATATAAAATTTTCTCTGTGTAACGCATTTACTGAATTATCAATGCACGCATTATCAAACAAAAACGTGGCAGTAAACAATTAATAAAACGTTATAATAAAAAAAAAAACAAAATTTATGTTATCAAGATAACTCATGCGATCTTACTTTTCACTTGTCTTAGAAAAAGTTCAAGATAACCTACAGTCTAAATAAAAGACAAGAGAATAAAATGGTACGTCGGCAATATTTGCAATATCGTTTCTCGAGTCAGGCACGCGTATCCTCCTTTCCCATTTGCATAAAATTGCAGTTACATCTCGGCAGACACGTTTTCCTTTCGCGCCGCGCAATACGAATGTCCCGCAAAATTTCTGATAGTAAAGTAGTTCGATCTCTCTTTCGAGCAACGTCAGCAGAGAGAAGAACGGAAACGAATAACGAGACACCTTGATTCTATTGTACAAGCACATCTCGCGAAATATTACGTGTGAACGGACAAAAATATTGCGTTTATATTAAAAAGAAGACATTTTAAGAGACGCTGCGATTTCAAAACAATCATAAGTGCTTTTTTTATTCATCATTTATTCGAATTGACAAATATGTTCTCAATAATATTCTTTATTATTTATTTTAAAAAATAATACGAATCATTAATAATCATGTAATAATCTTTATTTATATTTTATATATATATATTTATTTATTTATTTATTTATTCTCTCTATTTGCAATAAAGTTATATTGAAAAAAAATGCGTAACAAAAAAAATTAATACTAAAAGCTTGCTCAGTACACATCCTTATTTTAATCGAAATAAATCTATTCGTTATTTAAATAAATAAATATGTAATCTTTTTCACTTACGTCATCGATGATTTCACCGGCAAGTAGCGCAAGATGAGAATATGTTGAGTCGCGACATTTAAGTATTACATGCGAATGGTTAAGTAACTGACTGTTTTATACGAAGCGTATATTCAAGGAAAACCTGTTCCCGCGCATTCTCCGCTATTGTCCGACAATATCACAGCAAATGAGGCACGAATCCTAACTTTATTTTCAGACGAGACAAAAGCGGACTCTATGCCCCTTTTCTTCTATGCTGTTGTGTTTCGTGAAATTAAAATACTTCAATTACGCTACTCTCGCCGTTTACGCTCCGAATACAATGATGCGGGATGGTGCTTCACACAAAATAACAATTGTATAAAAGTACCTTCTAATTTCTTCCACTCTTCGCGTATACATGGCAGACTAGCTTCAGGATTCTATTTTCCTAACCAACGGAAAATGCAACCGAGTGTAGAAAACGCTACGCAAGGTACTTTAAAGCGTTATATCAAATTAAACTGTTATGTTGTTGTATGCTATATCAAAATCACTGATTTAACGTGATAGAGTCTACACAGATTTTTGAAATACTTAAGAAATGCTTAATTATATATGACTGTATACCTCAGATTCGATAATAGATAGTAATTTCAAAGATCTTCTCTTTTAATTCTTCACATATTAGATAAATAAAAACATTTTACATTAATGGCATACAAAGTCTTAGTTGTCATTAAATAATTGTATAAAAAGTTGTTGTTATATATCAAACGTAAATTTACATTTACCATTATTATCTACTAGTTGTATTTAATCTACATGATTTGTTTGTTAAACGACAAAGCTAATACCATACAGTGAATCATTTTGTTTGGTGGAACATAACGTTTCAGACTACACGATTACATTACCGAAAGCTCGACATAAATTAGACGGGGAAGAGTAAGAAGACGAGATGGCAGCAGCACGCGGACGTAAATCGTCGCTACGATCGAAGCAGTGTAGCAAGGGTAGCAGGCTTCATGCAAATCTTATCGCCAGTACGAGACCTATGTAGAAGGGTAGAGGAGGCGAAGATGGCAAGAAGATTGGCCTGGGGCCCTGGGAGAATGCGGTGTCGTTCCTTATCTGCAGCCACGAGCGCATAAATGCATCCTAACGGATGGGTCCGAGAGCCAAGCGCGTCCACGAAGGCCCTGTCACACATCACATTGGCACGCGAACGCATCTATCTGCCCTACGTGATGCACAAGTACGGGTAGGTACTCGACAATACCCGACACATACAGCACGCGCGTATACACATAATAGACAAGAAGAGCTGGGTACGAGCAACGAGACGAGGAAAACGGAGGACGACGCCCGCTACATTGTTTCATGAACATAATTTGCACTATCGCGCCGTGCAGCCCGTAAATTCTGGCGCGAGTCGCGGTGCTCGCCCTCGTCCCCCTCTTCCACGCTCCTGGCGGCGACGGCATTTGAATATTTTTAATATGCAGCGCACGAGGTCGGCTAACTAACCTCATATACTATCTCACTGGAATAAAGGGAGACTGAAAGGGGGATACAGTGCATCTACACGGCTTCTTTCCCCTCTTTCTCCCTTCTACTCTTCCACTTCCCCATTTCTTTGTCCTTTGCACGGGACGCATTCGTTCTCTCCTTTAGGCTAACTTGCACTGCTAATCAGATTGACTTTTCTTACACGGACCAAAATTTTGGTTACCTTGTCTTCCACGCCTCTTCCTTATAACACGTTGACCGACCGGAAGTGGTAGAATCATAAACGCCGTGAATCGCGCGCGCCTGCATCACGCGATGCACCGACCGCGACCAACGAATTCTCTATGTCGCTCCCATCCCCTGACTTCCTTGTTCCGGACCGGTCACCGGAATTTTCCTACCGGTACGGTACGAGAGAATTACCGCGGTGTTGCACCAGCTATTCCGCAACGGTATGTCGGAACAGCATGAAAGAAGAGAGGACAGGATGCGCAAGGATGCGTGACTGCCACGACAGACGGTCCGCAGGATTATCCTTGTTGGCAAGCAAATTTATTCGGAACGAACACTTTGATAAATCGATTCTAAATATACATTGACGCATATGAACACAAAAAAGCTTTTGCTAAAGTATCTAAAAATTTAGCTATAAATACTGATTTAAAAACAACTTTGGATAATTAAAATAATTGATAATTAAAATAAATGAATAACTCTCAAACTGTTAGAATGTCAAAATTTTTTGCGTTCTTTATATTTGAGATTTTTACGTAATTATTGTGATGATTCAACACAATTATTTTCAGATCTAGCTAAATTTTTAGACTTTAGCAAAATCATTCTTTCCATGAAAATGATCGGAACACTTCCGATATCACGTTCAAAGCAAAGTATGTTTACACGTAAAATGTGATAATCTATATCTACAATTGTATATAAAACATACTTTACCTGTCATCTATGTAAAGTCTATAAATCACAGTCTATAAATCATCAAAACCTATGTTTTTCAAAAATTGTTCTCAACAGAAGAACATTATCAAGTATTCGATATCTCGCAAATATGCCATTATATCACGGCATGCTAATGAGCATACGCTTCTGCATTATTTTTATGCAATTATATGAGGAAATTAATGATGCGTTGAGAGAAATGAAAATGTGCATAAATGTACAGAAAAAAAATAGGACATTACTTTGAGTTATGTAATAAATGCAATATGATTACTGCATTTCATGAGATAAGCCGCTGTCTCATTTCAAAATATGAAAGTTGAAATAACAAGCGTACGCTCGTTCCATTTGATGATATAATTAAGAAATAAAGTCACACATACTATACTTTGCTGTTTCATTATGTCTACATTGCACGAATTATAAATACTTCTTGCGCGTACAATAATATTTTTGCTCTGTATCATAGAAAAGTAAATAATATATCCCTCAAGTTAACTAACACCCTTGTTATATTTTCCACTATCTTACTAAAGTTTTCACAACAGTGTTATGTGTGTTGCAGCGCAACAAAGGACAAATCCGGTATAGCGAGCAATGCTTCTCGTATATGTCAGCTAAAACCTTCAAGTTTGTTTTACAAAAAAATAGAGATTATGAAACCAGGATACTTGCAATGTTTATTATTTAACTTTCTCTAATTCTTGCAAAAATGTATACATATATAATAAAAATTATACAAAAGAAAGAAAAAGAAAAGAGATACTTTTATTTTTAAAAGAATCAAATAATAGTATCAACGATAGATAAATTATTTCTCGGAATTTCTTAGAAATTTATGCTTCTATCTAAAAATAAATATAAATTCTACATTCTTTCTCCTATTATCATATATTTTATTTTCTTCCTATAAAAAATACCGAATGTGTATTCATATGAATATATTAAGAACGAGATGAAGAATAAGATGTATGATCAGCGAATCGATCGAGGTAGTGAAAGGAACAAGCAAGAAAAGCATATTATTGCAAAAATAGCCCACTGTCGATAAGAATGTCTGTGATCAGAGGATGCACAGTTATCGTAGCAAAATCGAGAGAGAGAGAGAGAGAGAGAGAGAGAGAGAGAGAGAATGGATGAGGGAAAGGGGATGGAGGGCAAAAGAGAATTCATTAAGATATGAATAATGCGTCTGCGATGCCAAGGCTGCTGCCGAGAGCACCACCATGCATACCATGGCCTGCCCAAGGCATGGGCGGAGGAGCATGGCTAAAATTAAAGCGAATTCGCTCCCTCCGCAACGGCTCCTGGACGAAAACGCTCCACAGTACTCACGGTCGCCACGTGCTCCTCTCTTCGAAGAAGAGAAAAGAGGAAGATAGTGAAAAAAAGATCACGGACGAGAAAGATTCTTCCCGTAAAAACATTCGAAAAAGAAATTTAAAGTCGGCGTTATTATCCCATGAGTTATTCGATATAGAAAGTCAGTTTTCAGTCAGGTATCGCATAATGAAAAAATTCTTCTAAAATTCCTTTAACTATTTTATTAAAAAATCATTTCGAGTAAATTGTTATGAGAGGATGAATGTAAGCGGAGCAAATTTTTTTTATGCGCGCTTTAGCATAGAAAAAGTAAAATTTCTATCTTACCATCTTTGGGAGAAAAATATAATAAAAGAATTAACGATCGAAAAAGTCTGATTTATTTTCTCTGATCATCACCGAGCAATACTATATGTATGATGCATTCATCATGTTCTGTTAGATATTCGATTCTGTTCACGATTGTTTCATAAGCACAAGGCTTAAGTGCATGCGCAATAAGTGTACAAATGACGCGATATCTCATTGCATCATAGCCAATCAAGATGCGTCGAAGACGAGCGCGCGACTTTTCTAGCTCCGTAAATTTTGAGAGATAGCATAATCGCACGGTCAGCGAGATGAGAGATATGCTTAATGAGAAACGCATCAGGATTTATCTGTCGTAAAAATTGCTACGAAATCGACCAGAGGCTACCGACGCAACGCAAGGAACATACCGGGACTGCAACGCGTATAGAAACAATTATGGCTGTCCGTGTGTCTCGAAAATACATGTGCGATAATTCGCGCTAAACAAAGAATTAATGTGCGCGCCAGACGAATTTTATGACTGTCGTGTCGCAAACACGGATGCGTCTCATGAATGGATTTTTTTATCGACAACGCACGCCTTTTCGGCGAAGAGCAATTTCCAGCGACTTTTAGGAAGGATTACAATGATAAAGATTCAAGAAGACGTTGCCAAATACGCGATAATATTTTACGAGAAGTAAATCTGCAGAATTTTTACGAAATCGAAATATTTATGAATTATATCTTTCTCACTAAATCAAAATGTTCGCAGTAATTGTTAATTGAATATATATATATATAGAATAACTTCTCTGAATATAATATTTCTTATAAATTGCAGTGTACTAAATAATTTATTAGTACATAGTTCACCTCGACTCTTTCTGTATAAAACGAAAATAAGTTGTGATAAATCTCGAAAAAAACGTTAAGAAATATGGATGCGTGTTGGTAAATATCAATATATCGGTTCATATTTTAGAGAACGTCATATTGATACGTGCCTTTTACCGCCGTGAAATGTCTACCGAAATATTTATTTATAACACGACGCTCTTCCAACTTGTCAAATATTGGAAAATACTTCTTCTCCACAGTCAAGACCAAGTGACAGTCGAAACTCCACCGTATAAGATCGATCTCATCCGCCAAACCGTACCTCCTCGCAGAATTTTATTCCTCGTCAGTTACGTAAAACTACCAGAGCAAGGAGCATTTTTCCAGAAGGATGCTCCGATAGATTCGTCGATAAATCGGTGTAAAAAAAAGACTTTGCGTCATGCGTGTGCACGAGAATCGCGCACGGCTCGCGAACGGCGGTAGCTCGAAATACCTAGACCCAGATCCACATCGTGCCGACAACGACTGTCTGTAATGCCGGCTTATGTATAGGTGGCATGTAGCAGGCATGCACGAGGGTTTTCGAGTATCCGTGGTGGATGTGTGCCAGATGTCTGCCAAAGCCGCAACTCGGGATATGTTGTACGTCGCGGTAGCCAAGAAGACCGAACAACTCTACCGAAGAAACCGATGACTGAACGACAGTTGGTATTAACCACGCGCGACGAGGGAGATATACGGCTACCGAAGAATATGATTGTATTTGTGTGCGTACGACTGGAGGAGAAAAAAGTTTCGTAAATCTTCGACCACAATATTCTGGAAAATGCTGCGGCTGTGGAAAGATATGCGTCACCGTAGGCATTAAAGGAAGAATAAAAGGGATCGTGATGTCACCAACCACGTGACATGAGAACTGGAAATTCTTGAGACAATACGACGCGTCTCGACGTCGCCGAAGAAACTTACGAAATTTTCAGGCATTCATATTTGTAAACGTATAGACTAGAAAAAGGTAGAGATAAAATAAGAATACAATGCTTGGGCCGAAATTCAAAATGACCGCAGACCTCCTTTTCGCAAGTACAAGTTTTATTAATCGCTGATTCTTAATTATTAAAAAAAAACATTAGCACACAAGACATTAACAAAACCAATTTTTGTAATAAAAATGATAAATATTACAATAATAGATATAATAATCCATTACGGCTAATAAATTTTCGGTCTGAAATTGCCGAAAAAATGCAACAAGTTTTCAAAACATATAAAAAATTAATTAATGCATAAACTTTCTTTCTATTAATACTTCTGATAAAATTGCTCAACATCTAAAAGCATCAAACAATTCTGGAAATAATGTATATCACGAAAACATTCAACACATGATTATTTATAATTAAAGAATGGAACTATTTTCATTTCAAGTTCGTTACATTACATCCGAAACATTTACAGAGCAATTCGATAAAAAAA
>Ga0157363_1005343_pt1 | contig 11958 bp, 4 predicted proteins | sample AttsexASBM1_FD_111477 | JGI IMG/M metagenome (GOLD analysis project Ga0157363, IMG submission 111477) | Fungus gardens microbial communities from leaf cutter ant in Ribeirão Preto, State of São Paulo, Brazil - Atta sexdens ASBM1 | ecosystem: Host-associated > Fungi > Mycelium > Unclassified ...
AATGATATAATTTTAACTTTTAAAAAAAAGAAAAATAAAAAAAAAAAAATTTATTTTCTATTCCCCCCCACAAAAAAAAAAAAAAAAAAAATAAAAATAAAAATCAAGAACAGAGATCTTGTAGAATTTTCTGTAAGATAATTACATACAAGTGAACTTGTAACATGTTATTGTGAATTCATCTTAAACAAGATTCTAAGTCGAGATTTAATTAAGATATTTGTTAATGTTAAAAATATAAATTACAAAATTTAATTAAAAAATTATATCTTCTGTCGGTTTTTCATCATTTTAAGTTTTATGAAGTAAAAATTAAGCTCGAATATAATATTAATTTTTGAATATTATCAACTGAGTTAAAGTAAACCATTAAAGAATTGGATCTAACACCTCCTTCTCTTTGTATTATTCAAAACTCTATATTTCAGTTCGACTGTCATTAAAGATTCATTCAATGTACAGGTTTTGATAAATTTTTGTAGAAACGTAATTATTGTGAGTTTCATATATATTGTAGAGATTTGTATACATTCTAAGATTGTAAGTAAATTTTTTCAATTAGCAACATATGCAAATATCGAAAAGTCAGTTTGTATGTATGTTAATAAAACGATAATCGGTACGATCATCATACATGATGTATAATTGAGAATTGAGCGTGATACTGAACGTGCGATCAAGATGTGCGCTTTGGCCTCTTCGACTATTGACGCAAAACAGTAGTATGAATGATATGGAAGTGATGATTCAGGTGATGTCGTGAAAGTCAGCCGAGTAGAACTTCGAGCACATCGTCACCTCACCTTCGAGCTTTTGTTATAAACCATGGCAGTTTTTTGGCTTTCATGTGCGATAATATCAATGAATCAGTCGATAAATAGGAAAAATTTGAAAAGTTTGTATCCTGCATATTTTTTTTTCCCGCCATTTGATTTATTAGTCAACTTATACGATCATAGGACATAACACTTGCCATTCTTGCTATATTAATTTTAAAATCGTTAGAACGCGAACATTCGATGGTATAGATAAGTGATTGAGCCATTTATCTGTGCCATCATACATATAAAAAATGATTCGATCACTGATTTTAAACTATTGGTAAAAATGAACATAATAGAAAGCATGGGAGTTCGCTTTTGTCTTGATTACTTCGAGTGATATGAAAATAATACAATCTGTCGCAAGTATCGAAAGTATCTATCTCTTCGAAAAGACGACTTATAAATAAAATATGCGAGGTGTGTCAAGAGTAAAATATACCGTAAAATATCAAGTGCTTACTCTCGTATTGATTCTGTGTTCGCTCTTGTTACACGTGCACTATCGTAGACGTATGAGACTCGCGTTTCTTTCGTCTCATCGCGTCTCCCTAGCATAGTCGGCGAACGTAATGTAAAGCAAACAATGCGAAATCGTCTATCGATCTATAGAAGTCTCCGCCACTTCTGACTGATTTCGACTAGACGCGGATACACTAAATCTGAATAAAAATAATCGCAATGGAATATCACCCGACAAAGACGATCGTTTTCGCGTATTGATAACATCGTTTCGAGCAACCTATGTCTATCAATATTCATAAATCACAGTCAATTTAATAGGAATGGACATAACGAATAACAATAAAAATAATAGTATCGATTTTCTGCCGAAATCTGCACGATCTCACTTTAACTGCTATTTTCTAATATTGATTCCATATATGTTTTAAAATCATGTTGAGCATCACAAAAATGAGCAATAGTCTACATACAATATATCTACATTATCGCTTTGCATCCATTATTTAAATCGCTAGCTGATGCAAAGTATTTTTATCATCATTTATCTATCGCAATTTCATGTGGAAGTACATATGAAAGTGCATATCAAAAAACTACTACACATAAAACATACAATATATATTTTATATATATATATATATAAATATATATATATATATATATAAATATATATATATATATAAATATATTGAATGTTATAACTTAAAATGCATATATTTTGCATTTAAAATTCAGATATATTTGCTCTTAGAGATTTTTATGTATAGTAGCTTTTAAAATATTTTAGTAATGCAGACAATTAAATTTGCTAATAAATTAATTGTAAAGCGATAATATAAATGCATTCTGCACATGTAGACTGTAACAAAATATTAATTTATTATAGGAATGACAGAGTAAATCTACGAATCGATATGCTTTTCCGCGAATGCTTCTAAATTATATAATTAAATATAGAAGAAAATGGATCCAATTGGCTACATGACTTTTTTAAGTTGTCATTACTGGATCAGTTTATTTAAGTAATCATATAGAGCCATTCGTTTCTAAAACTCAGCAGCTTACGGATTAAATCACAAAGTTGTAGAATACAAGAGTTAAAGTACACTCTTTTAGGCTCCTTGACAAATATTTCGCGACATTAGCTGTATAGTTACGGTTCTGTATTGCAACAATCATTAAAAAGAAAATTACATTACGCGAACCATGTTAGGCAGACAAAACGATGGAAGAAAGCGTATCGATACAAAAAATTCTAATATTAAACAATTTTTTATCACCTTACATAAAAAAAAAACGCGAACAAAACTAACGTAATTGAGTGAAGCTTATTGTGCGATGTATCTACAAATATTCAGACTTAAAATGCATTGTTTATCAATTCACAAAGTTAAATATGCTGTGCGCAACGAAGATCTATGATATAATCTACAAGACAGCAACTGTTAAAGGCGATACCAATACAGTCTTAAAATAATTCTTAGTCAGTTTCATTGTTGTAGCAGTAAAATAAAACATCGACCAGATCTTTTAATATCATTTATAAAATTATCAAAGAGAAGAAAATATTAAAGGGACAAAATAAAGAAATCAAGATTTCAAACTGTGAAATTCATTTGGCACAGATACAATCGATATTTTAATATACTGCAACTCTATTTGAAATTACTTATCCTATCAGTTTTCATGTATAGGCGTAGTTGTTTTGTTTAGGCGGTATAAAAAAGATGTCGGACATGTCGCGTAGAGTAATATTAGAAAAAAGCCCCTCAAGAATACGTAGTAATTGATGCGGATGACACGTTTGATTACTTTTAGATCGATCACGTGCGAATTACAACTAAAAAAGTTTTGTAACTTTAATCATAACAATTGTCTTTTTGTAAAAATTATTGCAGTAATTGAAAACCATAAGAGACAAACATGAAAGAATTAACGGTAAAAAGTCCTTCGCAATATAAAAAAGCAGCATATATTCGAGTTAATGTAAAACATTAATGACACCGATACAAATAGAAATTGTCATCAAATAAAATATCTGTATAGTTGTAGATATCTAAACAATTAAAAAAATTTGAAGCGTCTTTCCGTATTATACTATTTTTTCTATTTTCTTTATAGAGCCGCCAAAACAAACGATTTACGAATTGCATCTTAAAGTAGCGCGTTACGTTTTTGACGTAGTACGATTTACATAAAGTATACATGGGATTTCAATTAATATCAGTTTATACCTGCGAATAAGTACTTGTGGATTGGGGTTATGCATGAAGGGCTCCTTAAACTGTATAAGAACAAAGTTAAGACGTCGCCGCTACAACTACAGGAGGAACAACGTCGGGTTCTCCGGCACCGTCGGCTACAGCGGAATCGACGACTTTTTTAACTTTTATGGATTCCGCACTACTTTCTGACAAACTCTCCGGCTCACCGTTTTGCGCCGCCGCGTCTTCGTTCGTTGTCTCCTTCGATGACCCTTCATTCAGTCCGTTACTATGTAATTTATCATCCAACACTGGCACATCCGTATTTCCGTTTTGTGTGGTTCCATTGAGTTTTTGCTTTTCCGAATCTACCGTAGTTTTGTCTTTCGTATCCACTACATTCTCTTCTTTCACTGTCTCCTCTTCTTTTATTGTCTCTTGTTGCGTAGTTTCATTCTCGCATTTATCAGCATCAGTAGTCTCCGTTTCCATTGTTTGGACCTTTTCATCAGCTTTTTCAGATTCTGCAATTATTTCTGAATTCTTCTCTGCAGATACTTCAGTTGATGCGGTTGCTTCTTTCCTTACGTCCGTAACTGTTTCTTCTGTTTCTGTTACCGCTTCCGATACCGTAGTTTTTTCCGTAGCTGTTTCTGTAGCTTCCCCATTTTCTGTGACATCTATTGCTATCTCCATTTTTGTTACTTCCTGTTCGCTCTTTGCTAAAATATTCTCGCTTTCAGATGTATCTGAAACAATCTTTGATTCTTCCTTTACTTCATCTTTTTTCGCTGTCACACATTCTTCAGATTTGTTTGCTATATTTTTGTCACACGTTTGTGATTGTGGTACAATGTTATCTGCCTTTTCATCACTTTCAATCGTTTCAGTTTTATCGACATCTTCAGCTTGTGTATCTTTTGTAACATCTGTAGAATCTTCGATTTTTTTTTCGGAAGATGTGATAGTGGTCTCGGACTTTGATGCAGACTCTGATACGGACACGTCCATGGAATCATCGGCTGCAGCGGTAATTTCAGTTGCAGTTGTATCTAAATTTTCTTCAGTCTTCTCTGCAATATCTTTATCATTGTCTTTTGTGGCTGGTGTGACAACATCATCTTTCACGTCACTTTTTGCGTTTTCAGAGGAACCTGATTCCTCATTTATGCTCTCCTCGGATTTGACATTAGATTCTGTTATCTTCTGTTCAGTATTTGAAACATCTTTTTCATCTACTGCTGATTCTTCCACTTGTCCTGATGAAATTGAAGTGCTTTCTGATGGTTGGTCCTTTGCACATTCTTTTTCTATCGATTCAGTTACTTCTTTTGCATCATTTTTTTCAACTTTTTTATCACTGACATTGGACATTTCTACATCCTCGGAAGTGTCCATTGGCTCACTAATGTCAGCTGTACCTTCATCAACTTTATCATCTGTCGTTTCTATTTTTTGCCGCTTTGTAGACGATTGAAATGTCAAATCCAAAAAGGACTTAATAGTTGTATATGTAACGTTTTCTTCATTAGTCAGTGGAGCATTACCCTCACGTACTACAATTACTGTTGATAAACCTGCTTCCTTGGCAGCTGCAGCTTCTGTTATTGATTAAAGAAAGAAAAGAATAAGCAAAGATATTTGCAATTATCATCCAAATATGGATGATAATTGATATAGAATATATAAATTATTCTAATATAGAAAATTTTTTTTTATAATTATTTTTATTTCTCACATTTATTTTCTCATTCAGAAAGAAAGGAAATGTACGAATTATAAATAGTAGGGAACACACAGCTACAATACTAGATGTTTTAAACGGAAGTTATATATTTAAAATTATAACATAATAACGTAGACGTTTCAGTTAAAATTTGACCATTATCAGTATATAACAATATCAAGATGTTAAAAAAAAAAGAAATACACAAAATTAATAATGAAAATTGTTAATTTTATGTAGTTCTTTTCTTTTTTTTTCAACATCTTGATATTGTTATGTACTGATGAGGGTTAAATCTTGACTGAAACATCTTATTATATTATAATTTTAAATATATGACTTCCGTTTAAAACATTTAGTGTTGTGGCTGTATGCTCTCTATTATTTATATTTTGTATTTTTAAGCCACCTTCAAACAGTTTAAATGTACGAACCTTTCACAACATCAGTAAGAAAAACAACATCAGAAGGATTTTCACTGATTTTACTTAATATATTTTTATAGCTGTTACTTTCTTGCTTTGCACCTATTTCTGTGTCAAAGAAACCGTTGAAATACTAAAAAAAGGACAAAATTATTATATTATAATTTATACCAATACTTCAAGATATTTTATAGGACATTATAGTATAATATTATTGCGGAATACCTTAAGCAAATCACCATGTATAGAATATTCAAAAAGGAGCTTCTGTGCTTCAACACTGCCACTTGAATAGACATATATTTTTTGGCCATTGTTTGTCCATGATTCGATCGCTTTAGGAACATCCTCATAAATGCTAAACAAGAGGTATTCTGTTGAAGCTTAATATTAAAATTAATTTAAATCTTTTTTTCTTGACAAAATTTTATAATCATTTTTTATTAAATTGCAATTATTTTTATAATTGCAAACATTATTTTAAAGAATTACAATTGAAAAAATGGTTTTTTGCAAAACCATTTTTTTTCAATAATAATAGCTGTTTAGGTAAAAAGTAATTTTCAATAAATTTAACATTATTAACATTATTAAATATAAAATTAAAAATACAAGCATTACAGAAATTATGGTTATGCATATATAATAGATAAGAAATCTTATGTATAAAGAATATAAGTGAGATGTACTGAAGTGAGCCCAAATACTACTATTCACCTCATCATTTGTGATAATTACATAATATAGTATATTACATGATTTTTTAAACATATATATTATGGATGTCTTTAACATATTTGTGTGATATATTTTAACTATGTAATATCGTTTATGTAGGCTCGCTAATATTCTATGTGAACGAGCATACAGAGATTTGTAAAGATACATACAGGATTAATCAAATTATCTAATATAGAGATGAAAATTAGAGTAATAATAAGATAGAATCACTTACTGTCCTTTAATTGTGCCGGTTTTATATGCTTCACGCCACATATGTCCTTGTAGTTGCTTTAAAGCAGCTGTCTTACGATCGTTATCCATTTGCCACAAAACATTTTTCAAAAGTGAATCTTTTTCTTCTTCGGGTTTATCGCCAGTAATTGCTGCAAAACCTTCCAATTTTTCTTCTTCATCCTTTTTTGCCTATAAAAAGCATATTATTAAACCATTGGTAAGTGATATATAATTGATAAAAAGTAATAAAGATAATTGATAAAAATAATAAAGAGTTATTAAAAATGAACATCTAAAAAAAATGAGATTTTATAAAATTTACTTCAAAATGTATTCTCTATCAGTTCTTCTTTATTTAAAATTATCTATGTTTAATGTAAAGAACAAAGAAATATACACGTTATGAAATGTACACGATAGATAAAAAAATATAAAAAAATAGTGTTTATAGAATTTATTAAAGATATTATAAATATATTAAAAATAAAGGATTAATTTTATACAAATCAAAAATTGTACTCATATTACAGGCTGAAAGAAAGAGTAGTTGATTAACTTTAAAAGGATGATAAAGGAAAAAAGGATAAAGGACAGACTTATTATTTATAACTTTCATTAAAAATTCTGTTGTCTTAAAAGAATAAAAAAAAGTAATCGTTTAATAATTTATTATAATAAGACTTTATAAACTTATTCATTACTTGTAGCAAGATAGTTGTTTTGATTGAAGATTTTTATTTTCAATTATATTATTAAATTAATTGCAATGAAATGTATTTTTTTATATTTATTAAGCTTTATTATCAACATCTTAAAACAAAAGATTTTATTCTAAAACTTTTGTTTACAGTAAGTCATTCAATTTTTCTTTAAATTATAAATAAAAATTATTCCACATATTTAATTTATTAAAAATGTCATATATAAAAAAAAATGGAAAAAAATATTCAACACTTTAATACAATGTCATACAAATTCCTCTCACAATTTCAAAGGCAAATTTCACTTTTTTCATCCTATTAAATTTTTATATCCATCTACTTCTTTGACTGGTAAAAATTCCATATATTTACCTGTTCCTTTAACTTTTCGTAATCTTGCTTGAACTCCTCATCCTCCCACTTCGTCTCAATGTAGTCTTTTAGATTCTGACGCACATAAGGAAAAAGAGTCTCCTGCAAGAGAAACAAGCCGCGTTCATAAGCGCCGTCGCCGGCGCAAAACGTTCACCGGGAAAAATCATGCGCGTGTCCCGTTGTTTCCCGACGGCGTTCCGCGGCGTCTCGGCGCGTCGCGTCAATATATATATATATATATATATATATATGTATATATACATATATAGTATATATACATATATATATATGTGTACATATATGTATATATACTATATATACATATATCAGCGCGACTGAGGTCTATAAAAAGATTATAGCATTTGTTTTTAAACTACTCTTACTACCGCTCTGACCATACGTCATTAGCTGTAAATTGTTGTAAATTCTTTTGACTGAAAACTCGAACCGATATCCTTAGCTCAAAATGCCTTCTCTTTTCCGTCTCACAAAACACGGCGGTGGCAGCGGCTGGCGGCGGCGGCGGCGGCGGCGGCGGCGGCAGCTTACGGTCGGCCGAAAACTCGCGATTCGAGCCGGCACACCGCCCCGACGCGAGGACAATAACCCGCCGTGGAATTCGATCGCGTATATACGCCGCGACGAGAGCGAAGAGGCCGAGCTTCTCGCCGAGACTTCGATGACTTTCCAGGGATGGGAAAGGGGAAAAAAAAAGAAACCGCAAGCACATTATGGAGAAACGCCGACACTATTCACGAAATAAATCTCTCGGATGGAAAACTAACGCGATGAGGCCGCTCCCCGGAATGGAGCGATACGAGAATGACTCCGGCACGGTCTGATTTCGCGAAGACACATTCGCATTGTCGCTCCGTTTCCTTCGCCTTTGTGGCCCTTTTACCTTCACGAAGCTGATGCTCGTGGTGGTGCCTTCGATGTCGATGAGTACCGTCTTCGCGAGTGAGATCTCGTCCTGATCCTGGCTGCGCTTTTCCCCGGCCATTTTCACGAACCGACTCGCCCACGACCGTAGGATTAATAGCGGTTATATCTATATGTATGTTCCCCCTCGGTTAGGTTGGCGCTCACGCTGTATATGTCGGCGACGACGCGTTCTTGTTGGGAGCCGGCGAACGAATTCGCTGTGTTGGCCGTGCGCCAATCTACGCTGCCGGTATATGCGTGCGAACTCGCGAGTCCCCCTCTGTTCGTCTCGCGTCTCGTGTCGTGGCCCGCGCCCTGCTAGTGCTGCCTGCTGTACCCAGTAACCATGTCCGTATCAAGACATCTCGGCTGCCCCAACTTTCACTCGACCCGCCGATTCAACGACTCGTGAAATAGAAAGCCTAAACCATCTAATGCCCGTATTCATAGTCAGGTCTTATATTTAAGGCTTCTTTAAATTTATATTTAGATTGCGCTCTACGAATTATTTTATTCTCTACTGAACATCTAAAGATCAATTTCACAATTAAGGAAATCCTAAATATAAGGTCTGACTATAAATACAGATATATGAGTCGTTTATAAAGAATACAACATCCTTTTTTTGGACAATTTTTTATACAGATATTTTTCATTTATGAATAAATGATTTATGAATTTTTATAAAACGAACGAGTGCAATCACTACATTTCGATGCTCTTAATAAATTAAACGTCGATTAACATTTTTCCTTATTAATTTCTATATCACAGCAATTAGTTGTTTTTTTTTTTTTTTAATAAAAATTCATATCAGTGCGATTGCGATTGATGGGAATAAAAGGTAAAGAATACAATTTTTGAGGAAGAAGCGGGTTCCGTGACGAATCGCGACGACTCTGCATTGAATACAAAACCGCTGCTCGTATTAACGTGTAGATACTTGCGATCGCATAGCAGTATGAGTGCGCGGCCGCGAATCGCTCGTTCCACCTTGAGTTTTCGTCCAATGAACTGCCTCGGTCGTCGCGAATCGAGATGTGCGCTTGTGTGCGCCCTACATGCAACCTTCTTACCTACGCGAAAATTTCGCGACGGTAGACCTCGTGGAAAATCGTCCACCTTTGCGAGCTTCCTCAATGGATCGGCTCGAAAAGTCACGTCGTGCCTGTCCCCGTCCGCGAAAGAGGAATGATCGGTTTGACTCGGTTAAATCGTTCGAATATCGACTTGTTGATGAACCTCTCGCCGATATCCCTCCGCGAGAAAGTAGTCCCGTCGCGTGTTTTTTTTTTTTTACGTTGACTTTCGATAAATGACACGTGACTCGACGAACCTTGAGCATTTCTTTCGAAATTTACGTGCATCATGCTGCAATATCAATTATTCTTGATTCTGCGATGATATATCATCGATATATTTCATCGTTGCGATTGAAAATCTGTCTTGATTGTACGTCCATGGACTTACACCATGGGCAACCACCTGATTTTTACATTGCTGCGTCCATTTAAATTTCTGCGTGACGCGCGCACGGTAGTAGCCATTTAAATTTGAATGAAGATGATCGTGTTGCTTTCTCATTTCAACGATATTGCGTGATGCAAACGTACGAATGTTTGCACGATATATCCAGAGCTGAGCATGTATTTTAATACTTTTATTTAAAATACAATTTATGCAAGTACTTTGTATTTTATATTTCAAACGAGGCACATGAAAATATTGCGTTTTTAAAATCGAAAGATTAAAGTATTGTTTTTTTTGTAATTCAAATAATAAAATTGATTGTTGATCTTAATTTGAATTACAAAATACAAAATACCTTCATATACTTCCACGAGACAAAATATTTTCATGTGCTTCGTTGAGATACAAAATACAATTGTCTTACACATACTGTTTTCAAATAAAAATATTTCAAATAAATGTCTACCATTATGTACTTTTTTATTTTTCGGAAGATTATGCTGTTAATAATAATATATTTCAAATATACATAATTGTATACAATTAGATAATTATTGTGAAAGTGAAAGTCACAGTAGTGTAAGTCGTCACTTAATTATGATTTTGAGAGAAACAAAAAGTTTTTTCCAATATATTTACTTCAGTAGACTGCACCAAGTTGACCTCAAGTTGAATTTAAAAAAGTGACTTACACCATTATCGCTTCTTTCCCTTCAAAGATTGTATTGTTTTAATTAATGTTTATTAAATAATGCTTTACAATAGTGATTATATGAAGCATAACATTAGTGTCAAACGATAACATTATGAATAAATGACACAGTCGATATCCTATATTATATCCATCTATAAGAATACAATTAATTTATATAAGAATACAATAAATCTATTTATTTATAAGTACAATAATAAGCATTATAATGAAAACATAATCTAAATACAAATTAAAAATAAATGTAAAGATAATATTGAACATATAAAAATATTAATCATTACATAAAAAATCATATAATACAAGTAAATGTACATATAAATCAAACTAATAATATAATTAATATAATCAATATAATTTATAGGTCCCTTTTCTTTAACTCTTAACAGTCGATATTATTATATTTTGTGTTATTTTATTTTATCGTTATATGTAAGATCTGTAAATATGTAAAACAATGTAATGACACTGATCTACTATCATTAAGAGTTATAGAATAAGAGCTATATATTTATTTGGTACAGCTGCATACGATTAAGAATTATATAAATTATGCTACATATACAATGAGTGCAAAAAGTATTCATACAAAGAAAATTATTTTTTTAAAAATTTTATTTTTAAAAAGTAAATATTATCCAGCGAGAAACTGAGTCATTGAATTGATGTTGAATATAATTCGAAATCATAATTCGAATTGATATAAATACGATGATTTCAACGTCAATTTGACGTCTATTCGACGTTTAATTGACGATCATTTCTTGTTGGATAATTAATAATTTATTCATAAGAATTAAAATAGACTGTACGTTTCTTAATTATATACCAAAAAGATGTGTATTAATTACACAAAATATATTATCTGAAAAATAAGCGAAAATTAAAAATTATATTATTTGAATGCTTAAAAAGTATTCATACGAAAAATTTAGCTTCTAAAATTAGGCATATATACATGCGACATTCATTTGTTTATGTAGAATAGAATGTATTTATTGTATAAAATTGCTAATTAATGTTTATTTTCTACAAATTTCCTTGTACGAATACTTTTTGCTCTCACTGTATGTATTTTAAAAATCAGCATCAATATGTATACGTGTGTGTGTGTGTGTGTGTGTGTGTGTGTGTGTGTGTGTGTGTGTGTGTGTGTGTGTGTGTGTGTGTGTGTGTGT
>Ga0157363_1005345_pt1 | contig 11957 bp, 11 predicted proteins | sample AttsexASBM1_FD_111477 | JGI IMG/M metagenome (GOLD analysis project Ga0157363, IMG submission 111477) | Fungus gardens microbial communities from leaf cutter ant in Ribeirão Preto, State of São Paulo, Brazil - Atta sexdens ASBM1 | ecosystem: Host-associated > Fungi > Mycelium > Unclassified ...
AGTGCTTTCGGCGCGATGAAAGCCCGCGGGTCATGGCCCTGAGCATTTTTATGATGCTGGAGGGGATGCGAGTTTACGGGAAAATACAGCCTGATATTGACGAACTCAAAAAATGTAATGAATTCATTGTCAGATCGGTACTTTTAAACAGAAATGTTGATGAGGAAGCGTTTTCAAAAAGGCACCAACATGGCTGAAGTCGGCAAAATTGTTCGGCCTCGTAAGAGATGGAAAACCATGGTTGTGCTCGAATGTGAAGATGGCATGGCCTTATGCGGTTGGGTCGATAAAGGAAAGTTTTTTAAAAGACGGTTTCCACTCTCTCAGCTAAAGATATGCATGCCTTACTCAAACTTTTGGCCGCTGACCTGAAGTGCCGTGATGTCCCATGTCGGTTGACGCTTTCACATAGTTGCTCCATGGGAATAACCTAGAGTGGATACTGACTAACATCTAACCTGAGGAAGTGCATCATGGTTTCCAAGGCAATCAAGTTTGGACCGACCGAATCACCTGCAAAATTTACGGATGTTGAACCCGTTTTTCTTTCTGATGAAACAATATTGGAACGTAAAGCTAAAATTCTGGAAGGAATGAAAAATGAGGGCTTTGACGCTCTGGTCATTTATGCAGATAAAGAGCACGGCGGTAACTTCGAATACCTGACAGGGTTCATCCCGCGTTTCGAAGAAGGAGTGTTGATCCTTGATGCCAGTGGGAAAAGTACTGTCGTACTGGGAAATGAAAATCTCAAAATGGCCCGCTTCTCCCGTATTCCCGTCACACTCGCACACAGCCCGTACTTCTCTCTGCCAAACCAGCCGATGGACAATGAAGCGCCGCTGGAAAATATCTTTAGCGAAGCAGGGCTCAGTACCAACAGCAAAGTCGGATTGGTCGGCTGGAAGATGTTTACCCCTGCAAAGGGCGACGGTAAAGCCTATTTTGATCTGCCATATTTCATTGTAGAGGCGGTGAAATGTTCGCTGAAGCCAGACGCCGCACTCGAAAACGCAGCCCACCTGTTTATAGGTGGCAAAAGTGGAGCCAGGGCGATCTGTAACGCGAATGAAATTGCGCACTATGAGTATGGCGCTAATCTCTCATCAAACTGCATTCTGGATGCGCTGAACGCAGTCGAAGTGGGTGTGCGCGAAGTGGATCTTGGCGCCTGTTTGAGTGCTGAGGGCCAGTACAATACCGTGGTTTCTATTGCTGCGACCGGTAGCCGTTTTGATAAAGCGAACCTCTATCCCACTTATAAAAAGGTGCAGAAGGGCGATCCGCTGTCTCTGACCACGGGTTTTAAAGGCGGCCTTTCCAGCAGAACCGGCTTCGTCATTGCCGAAGAAAGTGAACTCCCGGACGCACAGAAAGACTGGCTCGATCGTGTTGCTAAACCTTATTTCTCCGCCGTGGTAGCCTGGCTAGAAAATATTCAGACAGGAATGAGTGGAGGAGCGCTTTATCATCTGGTCGAAGAGGTTTTACCTAAAGAACATTATGGCTGGCACCTGAATCCGGGCCATCTGGTATCTGATGAAGAATGGATGTCTTCTCCGGTTTACCACGATTCTGTAGAGGTTCTGAAAAGTGGCATGATCATGCAGATTGATATTATTCCCTCTGTGCCGGGCTATACAGGTGTGAGCGCAGAAGAGTGTGTGGTGTTGGCGAATAGCACGTTGCAGGCAGAAATCCGCGCCGCTTACCCAGCTCTCTGGAATCGCATCGATAAGCGTCGTCATTATCTAAAAGCCGTCATTGGTATTGAACTCAGTGATGAAGTTTTACCCTTATCAAACACCGTTGCTTATTTGCGCCCATTCCTTCTTGCGAAAAATCATTCGTTGAGCGTGGAGAAGTCATTTCGGCAATCGGCAGACGAACCGTTATTTCTGCAGCATTGAAAATAAATTAGAGGCGTTTTCGCTTTAGCCGAAATGAGAACAGAGATTAGCGCGCAAATTTTCGAGATGCCAGTACGCAGGCAATGACGCATAGGGTGGTGGCAATCATTGCTGGGCTGATTTCTTCATGAAGCAGGACGGCCGATAGAGCCAGGGCAAAAAATGGCTGAATGAGTTGCAACTGTCCTACTGCCGCTGTGCCACCCAACGCAAGGCCTTTGTACCAGAAAATAAAACCAATCAGCATGCTGAAAAGACTGACGTAACCCAGGGCTAGCCACGCCGTTATGCTGACGCTAGCAAGCGAGGAGGGCATCATCAGCAGGGTTGCCGGGAGCATAAAGGGTAGAGATATGACCAAGGCCCAACTGATGACCTGCCAGCCGCCTAGCTGTTTGGTCAGCTTCGCGCCTTCGGCATACCCAAGCCCACATACTATTATGGCGGCCAGCATCAGTAAGTCACCCGCCAGCGAAGCCGTGCCGTTTTGCGCCAAGGCAAAGCCGCAAACCATCAGGCTACCCAGTAGAGAGAAGAACCAAAATGCCGGGCGCGGTTGTTCTCCGCCACGTAGCACGCCAAAAATGGCGGTCGACAGCGGCAATAGGCCAAGAAACACAATTGAGTGTGATGCAGTTACGTGCTGAAGCGCCATAGCGGTAAAAAGCGGAAAACCGACAACGACGCCAAAAGATACGATAATCAATGACCCCAACTGACTCACCGTCGGGCGCTTTTCCCGCAACATTCGAAGCATGCCTAGCGCAATCAACCCAGCAATCGCAGCGCGCGTGTAGGTAAGTAGAAAAGGATTGAAATACTGCACAGCCATTCGGGTTGCTGGGAGCGAACCGCTGAATATCAGAACACCCATGAAACCATTAAACCAGCCGCTTAAAGCGCTGGATGATTCGTATCTACTCACCACGTACCTCTAATCAGGGTTGATAATCCGCTCCTTAAGGGGAATGATTGACCTCGTCGAGGGTAGAGCAGACAATCCATGACAATCAAATAATTGTCATGGATACAATTCAATGAAGGCACGCTACAAAGCGTTGGTCGATGATTTCTCAACCCAGATCCGCGAAGGGACACTGGCGGCGGGCCATCGTCTTCCTACACACAGGCAACTTGCCAGTCAAGAGCGGATTTCATTGGCGACGGCGACGCGGGTCTATGCTGAATTGGAAGAGATGGGTCTGGTCAGCGGCGAGGCCGGACGAGGCACCTTTGTCCGAGAGATTACGCTTCATCCTCAACTGGGAGTCGATCAGCTTGTCGTGGCGAATGACATGATCGATCTGAATTTCAACTATCCCTCTCTGCCTGAGCAAGCTTCGCTGCTGCGCGATGCGTTACGGAAGCTGACCACAACAGGCGACATCGAGTCATTCCTACGCTATACGCCGCATGGAGGCCGCCTGCAGGAGCGCGCCACCATCGCTCGCTATTTGTCTGGACTAGGGCTTAACCCTGCCGCCGAGGATGTTCTGATCGTCAATGGCGCTCAACAAGGGCTTTCCGTTGCACTCAGCGCACTCCTTAAACCTGGCGACGTAGTGGCGGTTGATGCGCTGACTTATCCGGGATTCAGGAGTCTGGCAGAATTCAGCCATCTGGAACTTGCCGCCGTGTCCTCAACGCCGCACGGCCCTGACTTTGAACAGCTAGTGAAACTGTGTGAAAAGCGTCGGGTAAAAGCGATTTACTCAATGCCTACGCTCCACAACCCACTGGGCTGGGTCCTGAGTCACCAGCAGCGCACTGAACTCGTCAGGATTGCCCGACTATACGATCTGTTAATCATTGAGGATGCGGCTTATGCCTATTTAATTCCGGATGCGCCCGCACCGCTGTGGGCCTATGCGCCAGAGAGAACCGTGTACGTGAACGGGTTCTCTAAAAACGTGGCCGCAGGCCTTCGTGTAGGCATGATTGTTTGCTCTGAAAACACCCGTGCGGCGCTGGAGCGAGCGATTAGGCTGAGCACCTGGAATACGCCTTCGCTGATGACGGCAATCGTCTGCGGCTGGATTGACGACGGTACCGTTAGCAGGCTTGAAACACTTAAGCGGCTGGAAGCAAGAGACCGGCAAACACTGGCGCGGAGCATTTTTCATGGCATGCCTTACATCAGCCACCCGGCCTCCTATTTCCTTTGGTTGCCACTGCCAGAGGACGTTCGCTCCGAGACGTTGATTCGCAGCCTCATGGATGAACAGATTTCCGTTTCTTCTGCGTCACCCTACAGTTCAGGTATTTATGTACCACATGCCATCAGGCTTGCTCTGGCCTCGCTCACCGAAGAACGGCTGACACATGCACTGACGCGGGTAAGGGAAACGATCCATTACTGGCGTGACTTCTGAGTTAGCAGCAATTGCCTTATCAATCGAACTGTTGAACCGACGATCCATTTTCAATGGATGTAACGAACACCGACAGGCGGCTGGCAATCTCAGCTGGATCATCTCACAGTACCTCAACAAGTTTCCTGAGGTCAGTCTGGATGTTTTGCTGGAAGACAAATACACCGATCTGCTTGAAAACCGAATTGATGTTGCTATCCGGATAGGTCGTCTTGAAGACCCCGGGCTGGTCACACGGCGGCTGGCTCCATGTAACATGGTTTTGTGCGCCTCTCCTGATTATTTGAAAAAGCATGGCACGCCAGAAAAGCCAGCTGATATTTCTCATGCGCCGCGTCTCGCCTTCAGCCAGTCGATTACAGCAGGAGACTGGACGCTATTTGATGCGAAGGGCCGGGCGTATCCTATTGAGGGGGCTCCACTTGTTACCGCCAATAATATGCAGTTGTTGCTCATGTCAGCCCTCAACGGGAGTGGAATCGCTTACGGGCCGGATTTTGTGTTTAGTGACTCCCTGCAGAAAGGCAGTTTAATCCGGCTTCTGCCGGGATACCGGACGACTGAACTTAATATTCAAGCCGTTTTACCCCAGCGCGTTACGCATCCCGTTTAAGGTACGTAGCTTCGTGGATTTTATCGCTGAAACTTTAATCGATACCCAGAGGCGTGGAGAAACCGATTGATTATGCTGAACATGATGCCCGCAGACAGCAGACAGCAGACAGTGACAATGACCGCTATGAGCGAGGAGCAGACGGTCATTTATTCACTCAAGTTTTGCTTAAAGGGCCAATGAGATTTTAAATTTACATGACCCAGTCACTCGTTTACTCGTGGTTATGGTCTCTTAGAAAAACAGTCAGTACGTCCTTGGGTGTGGTTACACCACTTTCTGAAAGTAACCAACCTACAGCGCCGCGATGATATGTCCCGTGAAACAAAATATGATTGAGCATATCGATTGCCTTCATCTCACCAGATCCGCCATCGACAAATTGGAATTTAATTGTTTCAGCCAGGTCAACGGGGGACATAGAATTGATATGTTGAATATACCAGTCCGTACATTCAGTCATCGTTATCAGAAGCTCATCAGCAGAGGGGGTCTCTGGCGTGTTTAGTGCAGTGTAGGAATGCTTCTGGCCGGTAATATTAGCTCTGAAGATCATATCAACCACATGTATGTGGTTCATTAATCTGAGCGTCAGGTGGCGTTTTTCTGCATAAGAAGACGCGTCAATTTGTTTAATCGCTTGTAGAGTTTCAATATCTATCCAGCGCTTGTATTTAAACAGCGTAACTATCGTATCAGTATCCATACATCACTCCTTTTATTAATTTTAAAATCATATCAGTAACTTGTGGGGCTCTCTACTAACTTCCCCTGTTTGCACGAAACTGCCCTAAGTCAGTCCCAGCGGTCCGCTTTGAGCGAAGATCGGACATGAAGTATGAGATTGACAAGCACCATGCAACAATGGTTGTATTCTACAACTATTATCACAGGGCAATCCTAATGATTTCAGAGCGTCAGAACATAAAAAACATCCGTGCTGCATCACGTTTAATGGTGCGAGAGTTGGGCTTCATGAACCAAAGTCTGGCTGCAACAGATTATCCTCCCTCTGCCGTTCACGCATTACTTGAAGTTGAAACGCATGGGTCAGTGACAGCCGCTCAACTGGTGCAGATTTTAGAGCTTGAGAAGTCCAGCGTCAGTCGCATGCTTGCTAAGCTCGTCGAAGCCGGAGAACTTGAAGAAAACACGTATGCTGATGATGCGAGGGCGAAGCTTTTAAGCCTCACTGGGAAGGGAAGAAAGACAGTACAGAATATTAATGCCTACGCTGATCAGCAAGTCGCGGCAGCTTTGGATAAGCTCGATCCGTTTACGCAATTGACTGTATCACAGAGTCTTTCTTCATATTCAGGCGCACTGAAATCCAGTCGCGAAAACACCGAAGGGAAATTGCAAAGCAACGTCAAAATAGTGACGGGTTATCATGCGGGTATGATTGGTCGTATTACCGAAATGCATGGAGGCTATTACGCCAGAGAGCATAATTTCGGACATTTTTTTGAAGCTAAGGTTGCCGCAGGCCTTGCAGATTTTTCAGCTCGCCTGGATAAGCCATGTAATCAAATTTGGCTAGCAATGGTGAATGAGCGCATAGTCGGCTCAGTTGCAATAGATGGTGAGGACTTGGGAAATAATGAGGCACATCTTCGCTGGTTCATCCTTGATGAGGGTTGCCGTGGCAGCGGAATGGGTAGAAAACTCATTGGAGAAGCGATGAGGTTTTGTGATGAGCAAAGCTTCTCTTCGGTACAATTATGGACATTTAATAAACTGACCGCGGCAAGACGATTGTACGAATCATTCGGATTTGAGTTAGCGAAAGAATGGGAAGGCGATCAATGGGGCAGTACTATTACTGAGCAGCAGTTCACACGCAAATCATCTTAAGATCGCTTACGACTACCTCTTGATGGGCAGAAAGTCTTTGAGTACTGACATTGCTAAGTCTTTCTGTCCCTGATTAGTGATGTCCGCTTCTGGCACAAAGCTGACCTCAGCGCCTCTTTTTAGTTTTAGAAAACAGAGTGTGCAGGAGATTGGGGAGTCATGCTAAATCCGCTTCTTTTTGGCACCCCACTTGGCTGATCGCAGTTTAATGACAAAGTAAAACGCTGCCCGGCGTTTTTGCGCAGGGCAGCGTTAGGTCCGTCAGATCTCAGCGTGATATTTTCGGCGACAACGTGTCACCGTTTTACACTCTGCCTCAGGCTTACTGCCCTAACTGCGGACCTGCCTGAGCAATGCGCGCACCCGCTTCGTTACCGCTGTACTGCTTGAAGTTATTAATAAATAGCTGTGCCAGTTTCTCGGCCGCTTCGTGCCACTGTGCCGGGGTTTCCCAGCCGTTGCGCGGATCGAGGGTGTTCACATCCACGCCAGCAATCTCCTGTGGAATCGCGAGGCCAAAGATCGGCAGGGTTTCTTCGCGCAACGCACCGGTTTCCCCTTCGAGGATGGCATTGACGATCTGACGCGTATCCTTCAGTGACAGGCGCTCACCTTTGCCATTCCAGCCAGTATTCACCAACCATACTTCAGCGCCGCTCTGCGCGACTTTCTCCTGAAGTACATCGGCATACTGCGTTGGGTGCAGCATCAAGAAAGCTGCGCCATAGCAGGCGGAGAACGTCGGGGTAGGGGCCGTAATGCCGCGCTCAGTACCAGCCAGCTTAGAAGTGAAGCCAGACAGGAAGTGATACTGCATCTGTTCCGGCGTCAAGCGAGAAACCGGTGGGAGCACTCCGAAGCCATCCGCCGCCAGGAGGATGATGCGAGAAGGCGCACCGGCGCGAGAAACCGGCAGCACGATATTCTCGATATGTGACAGCGGATAAGAGACACGGGTGTTCTCAGTTTTGCTGCCATCGGCATAATCCACGCTACCATCTTCTCTGACAACGACGTTTTCCAGCAGCGCGTTACGGCGAATAGCGCCATAGATTTCCGGCTCGGATTCAGCCTTCAGATTGATGGTTTTGGCATAGCAGCCGCCTTCAAAGTTGAATACGCCGTCAGCATCCCAACCGTGTTCATCATCGCCAATCAGCTGACGGCGTGGATCGGTCGACAGTGTGGTTTTACCGGTGCCGGAGAGGCCGAAGAACAGTGCCACATCGCCTTCTTCACCGCGGTTTGCTGAGCAGTGCATCGAAGCAATACCCTTCAGTGGCAGCAGGTAGTTCATGACCGAGAACATCCCTTTTTTCATCTCGCCGCCGTACCAGGTACCGCCGATCAGCTGAATATTCTCTGTCAGGTTGAAGGCAACAAAATTCTCAGAGTTTAACCCTTGCTCCTGCCACTGTGGATTCACGCAACCTGCGCCGTTAATCACGGTAAAGTCCGGGGTAAAGTTTGCCAGCTCATCGGCAGTAGGTGCGATAAACATGTTTTTGACAAAGTGCGCCTGCCACGCTACTTCAGTGACAAAACGCACCGCCAGGCGGGTATCCGCACTCGCGCCGCACCAGGCATCCACGATATAGAGCGCTTTCTCCGACAGGTGATCGGCAACCCGCGTTTTCAGGTGCGCCCACACTTCAACGGACATCGGTTTGTTATCGTTGCGACCTTGACCGGCATCGGACCACCACAGGGTATCTCGAGTGACATCATCGCGAACGATGTACTTATCACGCGGAGAACGGCCAGTAAACTCGCCGGTATCAACGGTCACCGCACCAGAAGTGGTCAGGAAACCGCGCGCTGGGCCTTTAAGGTCGGCTGCGGTTTCATGTTCGAAAAGTAATTCATAATTCGGGTTGTAAATGATCTCGCTGACATCGTTGATGCCAAGGCTGGAGAGATGTTGCATGACAGATGTAATTGCGCTCATAGGATACCTTGAATCATTGCATGTATGGCGAGGCGGCATGAACCGACCCGATTGAGGAGGGGATAGTAGCATTGGCTTTTTGATGCAGAAATTGCATATAAATCATTTGTCATGTAAAAATTGCATAGAAATGGGGGCTGTAATCGGAGCAAAGAAATGCTAAGCAATCTCGAAGTGAAATGGTTTTATGATGTGATTGCACTGGAAGAGTGTCGCAGCTTTACGCTGGCGGCAGAGAAACGGAATATTTCGCAATCCTCGTTCAGCAGAAGGATTCAGGCACTGGAATCTAACCTTGGTTTCAGCGTCTTCAATCGCGAAGTGAATCCGCCGCAATTGACGCCACAGGGCAGGATCTTTGTCGGCTATGCCAGAAATATGCTCGACGATATGGACTTCCAGATCAGCCGAATCAAGGGAGAGGATAAGCTGAAGCAAAGCATCCGCATCGATGCGGCGCCTTCGCTTTCCGTTTTGCTGCTGCCCGATATCTTAGCGGATTACCGCGACAGCCCGGATAAGGTGTTCTTTGTTGAATCGATTAACGTCAATGATGCGGTGTTTAATCTAAAGGAAGGGAAAAGTGATTTTATCCTGTCCTTTTATAACGAAGAGCTGATGAATTACCCGTTTATCAACCATAAAATCTTCGACTCTGCTCTGCACTTGGTCTCACCTTGTGATCAGCACGGTAAGCCGATCTTTTCAATAAATGGCGATACGCTGCCACTGGTCAAATACGCCAATGACAGCTATATGGGGCGTCAGGTCAATCAGGTCATTGATCGCATACCGAACACCACCTTTATTCTGACCTTTGTCTCCTCCATGAGTGAATTGCTGAAAAGAATGATATTGAAAGGCGATGCTGTTGGCTGGCTTCCTGATTACTCGATTCAGCGTGAGCTGGAAGAGAGAAGGCTGGCGATCATGGACCACAGCCTTTCGCTGAAGATTTCGGCTTATGTTTATCGCTCCGGCGCACGTTTAAATCTCACGGCGGAACGCTTCTGGCGTTATGTGAAGGGGCGAAATGTTGAGTAACAAATGGCCGTAAAGCCTGATTACAAAACCTTTTATGGTGGCCGTCGCTAATTTCCTAGTGCTGCGATGATTTCGGCCTCCATTTTCTCAGGCGTACAGATCGGTGCAAAACGCTTGAGCGGTTTGCCGTCACGGCCAATGAGAAACTTAGTGAAATTCCATTTGATTCTCCCGCCCAGCACGCCGGGTAATTCATCCTTTAGATAACGAAACACGGGATGCGTGGCGGCGCCGTTCACCTCGACTTTCTCAAACATCGGGAAGGTCACACCGTAGTTGATGTGACAGGTCTGCGAGATATCGTCCGCATCACCGGGCTCTTGCTTGCCGAACTGGTTGCAAGGGAAACCCAGCACCACTAAACCCTGAGCTGCGTACTTTTTGTAGAGCGTTTCAAGGCCGGCATATTGCGGTGTAAATCCACAGTGGCTGGCGGTATTGACCACCAAAACCAATTTGCCAATATAGTCGGCCATCGAGATAGGCTGACCACGCAGACCGACGGCATTCAATTGATGAAAGGGGGGCATGTTGGGATCCCTAAAGCAGAGTCTATTCGATAAAAGTAACGTCGCGCGCGTCTTAGCATAGTCTTGAAACAGCTTCACCGCTGCTACTGCAGGGCACTTGCCATTATTTTGCATGAAAGCATAACAGACTTCGATTCACAGCAGTTTCAAGCAACGGGAAACAGAAATCCGGCTTGAAATTCCTCTTTAAGATGATTCACCAGACACTGAACCGCCCGTGGCACCTGAGGGGCCCAAGGCCGGAGGGCATAAATCTGCTCGCCAAAAAATCCTCTCACCCGCCAGTCTGGCAACACTTGCACCAGTGGCTGAAGTTCGGGCTCGCTGTTGATGACACTGAAATCTGGCAGCAGCGCGATGCCCAGACCCGCCACTGCCGCTGCGCGTATCGCCTCACTATTGTTGGTTTTTAACGGACCGCGCACCGGAACCAGCACATTCGCTTCATCACCGTCAGAGTTGACCTTTTCCAGCACCCATTCATGTTGCAGCGCTTTACCGCGCAAATAGGGCAGACAATCATGTTCCGCCAAATCAGTTGGATGCTGCGGTGTACCGCGACGTGCCAAATAGTCGCGGCTGGCGACCAGTAAAGAGCGTGTGGCGCATAAGGGCCAGGCAACATAGTTATCAGGGGGGGAGGTGGTGTGGCGTATCGCCAAATCGAAACCGTCATTTGCCAGATTACTGAGCTGGTCATTGAGGTCTAATTCGATTTGAATCTCAGGATAAGTCGCCAGGAAGCGCGTCAGGGCGGGCATCACAAATTGCCTGCCCAGCGCCACGGGCGCGGTGAGTCGCACCAGTCCACGCGGTACTGAGGCAAAATCCTTAATAGACGAGAAGCTCTGCGTAATATTGCGAAACGGTGCACTGATCTCGTCCACTAGCATCTGCCCGGCTGATGTTAACGTGACTGAGCGCGTGGATCGGTGCACCAGCGCCACACCTGCGGCGCGTTCCAGCGCAGCAATGCGCAGACTGACGGTGGTTTTGGAAATATTAAGCCGCTGAGCGGCCTGAGTGTAATTTCGGGTTTGTGACAACACCGTCAAAATATGCAGGTCGGAAAAAATAGGAATGGTGGTTAATGCGTCCGGAGACGTTGAAATCTCGCTCATAATTCTTTTGTTCTATTTTTAAAACAATGTTGTTTATTTGTTGTTCTTTTCAATCATGGTGTCAATCCCTAATATTTTTTTACTGCCCGGTCTCGTCAGACTTGGGGTTTACATGACTTGAGGACAGCAAAATGACCGAATCAATCGTTCACTGGATCAACGGTGCACGCGTCGAAGCGACCAGTGGAAAACATCAGGACGTGTTTAATCCCGCCACCGGGGAAGTCACCGGTCAGGCGCAATTCGCCAGCGTGGCTGACGTGAACGCAGCGGTTGCATCTGCTAAAGCCGCATTCCCTGCCTGGAGCAACCTGCCACCACTGCGTCGCGCACGTGTGCTGTTCCGCTTTCTCGACCTGCTGAATCAACGCCGCGATGAGTTAGCCCGTCTGATCACTGCTGAACATGGCAAAGTCTTTACCGATGCGCAGGGTGAGGTAATGCGCGGCATCGAAGTGGTGGAGTTTGCTACCGGCATTCCGCAATTGCTGAAGAGTGATTTCACTGAACAGGTCAGCACGAATATCGATAACTGGACGGTGCGCCAGTCGCTGGGCGTAGTGGC
>Ga0157363_1005346_pt1 | contig 11956 bp, 6 predicted proteins | sample AttsexASBM1_FD_111477 | JGI IMG/M metagenome (GOLD analysis project Ga0157363, IMG submission 111477) | Fungus gardens microbial communities from leaf cutter ant in Ribeirão Preto, State of São Paulo, Brazil - Atta sexdens ASBM1 | ecosystem: Host-associated > Fungi > Mycelium > Unclassified ...
ATATCAATCATTATTCAATATTGACTCTACATTGGGGCTAATATTTTTCGATGTTATGCCAATATTGGCTATATAATAAATGTGTATAGCCAATTGCATGTCAATCATTATCCAATATTGGCTTTACTTGGGGGATACATTGGTCAATATTTCCTAATGTAATGCCAATATTGTTAATATACGTGTCAATATTGCATGTCAATCATTACTTAATATTGTCTTTATTTATTATTTATTTATTTGTCTTTATTATTGGGTATATATTGGGGATAGATTATTTATAACATATATGTACAATTAAATAACATATTTATCAATCGAAAAAATGATATAGTATATAACACAAAAGACTCATAGTCCAGAGATCCCAGCTTCGAATCTCGTAGGTAAGTAAATTTACACTTAATTATATGTAATATTGACTATACATTATTTTAATATTAGCGAAATATTAGAAAATAATGTATACCCAATATAAAACATTAGGTAAAAATTGAATCCTCAATATTGGCTAAATATGACTAGGCGTCTACTTTACAATATTAGATCAATATTGGTTATCCAATGTTTTAATATTGACTGTACATTCGTTTCCCAATATTGCGCCAATAATTTATGCTATTAGGAATGACACTAATCAGAAAATAGATATGTATCATTCAAGTGTCAGTCTGCCTCATATATTTTTTGTCACTATGCTTGACATTTGACAGAAGCGTTTTTTGATTGGACATGTTTTGCGCGTACGGTATATAAGTAAAATGGAAGAGATTTTTACCATATTTTACTGTTTTTATTCCATAAAGGCCATAAAGTGATGGATGCTAAGCGCAAAATATGCGCCGTGTATAATGCCTCGGACTCCTCTGTGAAGCTGGCCCCTTATTTTCAAAGTTTTGAAAAAATAAGCGTAGTTCTGATTGCTCTTCGAAGAGTTCTAGAATTCTCCATCAATTTTAGAAAGAGTTTCATCGATTAAAACGATGAAAATACCATTTGAAATTTCGGGAGCGCCAAGTTCACGATTCCGAAACTTTGAAGGGCTATTTTTTTACCGTTACAGTTCTATGGTCCATATAGGACAATTGATAGAATTCTTTGAGGGGGGGGGGGCACTAAAAACTCTTAACAAAATATCAGATTTCCGAAATAATATTTTCAAAAAAAATTGTTTTTAGAAAAAAATTTTTTTTAGATTTCGGTCATTCTGTTATGAGTTCTGATAGGCCCCCCCAAAAAATTCTAAAGATTATCCTCAATAATCAATGCACTGAATCCTCTAATATCTAAAAGTTCTAAAACTTTGAAGTCAACTTCTGAATTTCTTTAAGTCCACGTATGTCAAAATTTTTTTTCGGAAATCCGTCATTTCATTGAGAGTTTTGATAATCCCTCGAAGAGTTCTAATGATTACTTTTAATAATCAATGCACTAAAACCAATCTACAAAGTTCTAGAGTTTTGAAGTAGCAGATTTCGAATTTTTCTACTTCAAGGCGCTAGAAATTTTTTGTTTGCGGTTTCAGCTATTGCATTATTAAGGTTTGAGATAAAAATCATTATGGCGCCGTTGCATGCATGATGGAAAGTGAAAATTTTCAATCATTAGAAATAATCATTAAATTGTGTGTATAAAATGAGCCTTCAAACTCTTCTCTCGACCTCGACCTTCACTAGTTCTATCATTTTGTTATTTCAATAGAACAACTCATTTTGTACAGACATCACCGACAATAGCAACAGTCGAATTTTGTAGAAAATGCGATAGTGCGTGCGAGCGTAGCACTTAGACGAAACGTCACGCGCGACCGCCAATCCCACTCGCGCATTTTCTATCGCGCATGATCATTATGTCGCAAAATTGAGAGAATCTGAGTCGCCAATCAATCTTATTGTAACTGTTGTAACATCTATTGGCTACTGTTAAAAAGAAGCCCCGTGCCGCGGAGGCGATATATACGCCCGATTGCCGCCGTTTCCGTTCTCTCTTAGTGCTCAGAGTTCGCATAAATCGTAGAGAAAACCGCTGTGAAAAAGCCGCCAAATAAGAAATCGCCGTGAGAAATCCGTCAAGTAAGAAACCGCCGAAAAATCGCTGCGATCTTCTAATTTAATCGAATAATTTGAATTCTAAAAGGGACAATTAGAAAAATTTCATGTAACTTTCCAAATTTGTGTAAAAGTGTATTTGATGTGTAAAATAAACTTTATTGTTAAAAAGAAAGAAGTAAAGTGAACATTCAATACTCTTGTGTGTTGCGCCATCCTTGCGCTGTCCTCGCGTCTCACTCGCTTTTGTGGTGCATTCTTATACAAAGGACAATCATCAGAACTTTTGGAGGGCTATCAGAATTCATAACAGAAGTTCGAATTTCAAAAAAAATTTTGTTTTGACAAATTCTTTTTTGAAAAAGTTTTTTCGGAAATCCGGTATTTTATTGAGAGTTTTAATAACCTCTCGAAGAATTCTAATGATTATCCTCAATAACCGATGCTGAATATCTAAAATTTTAGAGCTTTAAAGTTTCAACTTTTGAATTTTTCTAAGAGATTTTTCGTAAGTATGTACAGCCCAGCGTAGAAAACTATATGCGCATGTTGTTGTTCATAGTTAGTATGGAGTTTCTACATAGGCGGCTGTTGGAAATCAATGTCCGTGTCGGGAGGCTGCAGCGTGGTCTCGACCTTATAAGTGCCTATATGTCTCACGAGACAGCGGCCATCTTATCGGATATTCCATTTAGATTTACAAGATCAAAAGTATGAACGTGGGAGATTATCAGAGAGTTTCGTCATTTGGACAGCTCGGGATGAGTTAAAGGAGAATAGGAGGGCGATAAGGAGATGGAAGGAACACTTGATAAGCCTTCTGGATGTTGCCAGAGTTCATGATGCCTTGTTACATAGAATTAAACTATGGATCGAAAGGGTGTATAGGTGCCTGATCTTCAGGATGATCTATCATGGATTACGGATGTTTCAATGATTATTTATATGATTATTTATCAATAGATCTAATCCCCCTTGTGTAGACACTGTAGTGGCGCGGATCACGTATACGCGGTACACGTTGATTAAGTGCTCTTTGCGGTCAGCGCAGGGCATAAACTGCTCGAAGCAATTGGTCCGGATCTTTGAGGCATATCATGGGCTTTTCCTTTGCAAGGAGTACATTCACGAATTTTTGTGAACATATCATGCGGGTCAAAGAAAAAGCTGGGTGTGCGCACAGCTCAGCATATGTGTTCTGGCGGTTTCGGAGCGGCGGGCAGTGCTTGTTCCTGTAGAGGGTTTCAATTCACGTGAATTGATGCGTTAGATTATATAAGTATACTTGTATATACTTTATAATAGAGTAGGTTAACTGAGTAACTTAGTTAACAGTCATTAGGTAGGTTAGATTATCGGCTGTGGACGGGGGACCCTATTTTCCTTGGGTGAAGCCTTTTAGTAGTTGGATGGTAAGCAGTTCGGTCGCCTCTACTGGTGATGCGACTGATTGTGAGCTGAATCCAACTACCCTGGTTGACAGATATTTTCCCTTCCTCAGGAGATATATTCCTCAAGTTATCACTTGAAGAGAGAAATCGAAGAGAGAAAATTTTCTCCTCTTACGCAAAAAAAAGCCACGTAGGTCAAAATTTTTTTTTCGGAAACGCGACATTTTATTGAGAGATAATCCTCCGAAGAGTTCTAACAATTATCCTTAATAACCGATGCGCTGAAATCAATATTCGAAGAGTTCTAGAACTTTGAAGTTTCAATTTTGAAATTTTTTTAATAATAAGTTTATATAGGTCAAAAATTTCCTTTCCTTCTATATATATCCACTGATGATATGAGTCCTATCCAGTTTAACGCCAAATCCGAACGACCATGTCAGAAGAGGATGTTGTGGCAAAGCTACTCTCAGTGGTTTGTCATTGCCTTCCGAGAGGTGACGATCAACATCTATAATAAAATCAGATGTATATTCTGAATGGATTTCAACTCAGACAATTAGCATAGAGAGCCACCATCTCTCTATGCCACGATCGCCATCGTATTTTTATTTGTTTATACTTTCTACATTATATACAATACATGCGGGCATATTACTTTGAGTTGTCACTAGATTGTTTAGTAAACAAATAATCATATTTATACCAATTTCTGTATATGTAAATGGGACGTAATGTGTAAATTGTTGAAGCCGCTGCCACATTTTATGTATGAAACGATACCTGCCAAACAATAACTGTTATCCTTTAGCGTAATAATTTTGGCTAAATCGTTTAGTAGATAAGTGTCACGTTGTATATTGTATGTCTTCATGTAGTTAAAATCGGTTAAAATACCTGTAGGAATTTAAATAATTGTATTCTCAATCGATCTATCGACGAAATTTCGAGTTACTGGCGCATGCGTAGGATTATCAGGAGTTAACGACGTCGAGGATCAAAAAGCGAAAGAAAAGGTATGAGAGATCAACTTTTCGACATGTAACAATCTATTGATAATCACATCAATAAGCTATTGTAATAAGTGTATCAAATAAATTAAGTAATTATGTTAAGTAACCAAGTAAAATTTATTTAAACTCTGATAATATCGATCCATAAACAATCAAACAACAATAATTAATATTCTGGTTCTTTGAGCCGGATCCGCGAGTTGCGCGTGCACGAATCGGTAGAATAATAAAGTGACGATTGAATTGTTGAAAGAAAGTGCGATTAACATTAACATTACACATTGAATAATAAGTCAAGTGCAATTAATACTCGATTCAATTGCGGGTATTGAAACATTGTTGTGGTGACGAAAGTCAAGGATTGTTGTGTCGATGAGAGAGGCGGCATGTTATCGTTCTTTTTTTTTCATCGTGACCTCCCGTGATTCTCACAATGAGCAGATTGAATTTAACAATCATATCATTCGTTAAGAAATATAACTATTTAAGTAAAATGAGTGCTGAACCATTGCGAAGGCAAAGGGGATATCTTAAGGCGAAACGACAACGACAAGAAATTTCGTGAATCACATTGCCGACAATTTAGAAGGCACATCACGAGAAGAATTTGAAGCGCGTTTTGAGAATTTAAACAATGCGCATGATAGATTTCAAACAATTTCACAGCAACTATTAGGATGGTATTCGAAGCTTAAGACAGCGCTCAAGACCGTCTCAGTCAAGACTGTCTTATTCAATTAAGATCATCTTAAAGTAATATTTCATAGTCACGAAATAAAATGATCTTTGAATCTTTGAGAAGCAATTTTTCCTTAAGAAATTCTTGTTTGATTTAAAGTCATCTTGATGAAGACGGTCTTAAGATTGAACTTATTTGATATTCGGCTGTTCCATATTTCGGTTGGATTCTCCAATAGGAATATTGCATTTGAGGTGTAGTCTTATAAGTGTTATGTATCATTTTGTACATTTTATTAGCCGTGATTATTCTCTCCAGTTATGCACATAACGAACAGTAACAAATTACTTGCGGAAGTCTCAAATAAAATAAATAATATTTTTATTTAATGAAATAAATAAAAAAGATTTGATTTGTCCTAACAAAGAAGGTTATTCGATTACTTTAAAAATAATGCAATTTGTTTACATACAATGTCGTGTAACGAAAAAGCATCTACCAGTAAGAACAAACACTACACATTAATAGAATGAAAAGTGTTTCTACAGATACTAAATGATTATTATAAAAACGTAATCGAATTAAAAAAAAAGCGACTATGCAATTAAAAGAAAAAGACGTTGTATGGAAGGAGATTTGCAACAAATACAATCAATCAACGTTAATTTTTCAAGATATAAATAATTATCATAAATATATTAATAATATTAAGATTATTGCATATGATATAATATAATTGAATATAATATAATTTTTTATACTTTATACTTTATATAATATACTTTATATTAAAATATTGATAATAGAGGACTGTTCAGCAATTAAAAAATTATGGACAAACTTAAAACAAACCTAAAGAGAAGCAATAATAAAGGAAAGACAGTCATGTTTAGCGACGGATGGTGAACCTCTAGAAGTGGAAGCAAATATCGACATTGCTAATATAACATCTACACTTAAAAAACTGCATCAATTTTATTCACATTTAATATGACGGAAACAGAAATTAATAATACGTTTGAAGTAATTTTTTTTCTTTTTTTTAAGTAATTCTGATATTTGTAGAAATATAAGCTAAATTATTAAATTCTTATATCAATTTTAATATTTTAAAATTTCAGAAAAACGTTTTGCATTTGAAGTTTTATCTGATGCGAATTTGAAAGTATTAGAAGAAAACAATGAGAATATTGTAAATACATAGAAAGCAATACAAATTCTGCTGTTTTGCAAGGCAATTACTTATATACATTTGTGGATAATGATTCATTCTTGCCCGTCGTATCTATAGAATATTTGGCAACAAATAGAAGAAAATTTAAGAAATGATTCTAAATGATAAAATATGTAACCTTATTTTATGCGCGAACTAGCTCGTCGGAGTCAAGTGGCAGTCGGGCGCAATAAAGAGGTTCAGGCGAGGAGGGAAGATGTATAAATCGGCTCGGCTGATTTGCAAAAGAATATATGTTTATTGACCGTAGTGGTGTGTGTACAGTATCTTATAATATATGCATGAGTGCGTGCGAATGTGTGTGTGTGTGTGTGTGTGTGTGTGTGTGTGTGTGTGAACGCATGTTTAGGCTCGCGCGCTTGGTGGACATGTCGGAGTAATGCGGTGCTGGACGCGGGCGGAGCGGGGCGCGGGAGGCTGCAACTGTCGAAAACGGAGACAAAGTACGCTCTACCCCGGATCGCGTTGTGGATCGGTCTTGGAGCTGGTAAAGAGCGGAATTGGAGTCGGAAAAAGCGGCGGAACGAGAAGAAGAGACTCGTGCTAAGAACACTTTTATATTGAATCGTTGCTCCCGCTCGTATTGTTATGGCGTTGCTCGATGATTTCCGCCAATTTACGAGCCGAAGACGCACAATTCGGTTGTCCGCGATCGCTCTCGGCTTCTTGTCGAACGACTGTAACCTGAGAATTATGCCTTAAAATATTATCGAGCTCACCGCGCTCATCATTCGCAAGTGACCAGGAGTCATTGCGGCGGCATTCGCAGGATGCCGTCGGGTATAATGCGGTTTCTTTGAGAGTACATTATTACATTATCTCTTTCCTCAAACAGTGCTTGAATTTGAGACATTTATTTGCGCTTAACAGAGCGGTCCCGTTCCCGTTGTAGTACGTGTCAATGGCTTCCTTCCGACTGTGTTTTATACTGTCGGGCACTATACTGCCGGGCGACGTGGACAGTATAGTGTGGGATGTCCACTGTATGTCCCGGTTCGACCACAACTGTGATCGGAAGGGGTGATCCTTCCGATCTGGCCGGTCGTAGCGTGGGCTGGCCGGCTTCGGTCCTGGTGATCGCCTTCCGTGATGATAGAGGTGGCGAAGACGTGAGCCAGGATATTTTCGTCTATCTCTGGCGGTCCGTTGCCTGTATCAGGCACCCGACGATAGGTGCTTCCTTTCATGCGAGTGGGTATCATGTTGGTTAGTCTAGCGCGATTTTGGCCAGTGCCCCCATTCCGGGGTTTTCTAGATCGTATTCCTCCTGGAGGAATTCATCCAACGTTCATAGAATGTCGTCTGGTTCCTGTATTTGCTCCATGTCGACTCAAGTAATTCGTTTATTTTTCGTTGTTGCTATCGTTTTCGTTGTTGTTATCGCTGTTCTCATCATCTGAGAGTCAGTCGTTGTTTATGTTGGTGTCGTCAGTTTTGTTATTTGCGAGCTTTAAATCCTTTATATGCACGTGTCGGTGCAATCGACCGCTATGGTCTCGCAGATCGAATATAAAGAGACATAACGCACCGCACCTCAAGCAGGCATTTAAATTTCGGTGTGAGCTTGGCGTTAAATGTCGCATTTTTATTACAGCGGATGCTCTTTTTTATACAGGGTCGTTGATTTTCAGTTTCCACGGCTTTCGTCTCAGGTCTAGTAGTATTTTTGCCTCTGGAAGGAATTGGCTAGATTTATTCGCACAAGCTCGTACGCTTCTTCGAGGTGACGTCAGGCGGAGGTGCGATGATTTGTCGCACGTTGTTTGCGTTCACAGGCGACAGCAGTTCGCGTCCGAAGATAAGGTATGCTGGCGTATACCCGGTAGCATCGTATCGGGCCGAGTTAAAGACAAATTAGAACTCCGGTATGCGTTTGTCCCAATTCTTGTGGCTACATTCCACGTACTGCACGATCATTGTTTTGATTGTTCGATTCGTGCGTTCGACTGGATTGCAGTGAGGCGCGTATGCTGGCGTATACATATGTCTAATCTCGTATGATTATAGCAACTTAATTGCAGCAAATTGAATTGTGTTCCGTTGTCGGAAATTATTGCCTCTGGGCATCCATGGTGGAGAATTCCATAATGGCTTGCGTCACAGCGGAGACGGTGGCACGGCGTAGTGGCTGTAGATATAGTTCCATCTACTTCGAGAATCGGTCCTGCATGTTAAACAATCAGGAATGACCTTTCTTTGAGCGGAGAGAGGGCTATCAAATTTATGGTTATCATGGCCGATGCGTGGCCGTCGTGTAGAGCCTGCTGGTTTGGCTTGCGTCGCAAGTGCCTTATGTCGTAGGCAACTTCGCATATCATATTATGTCGCAGGTTATTCCGGGTCAGGATCTTCGTTATTTGGGACAGGGTTTTCGCTATTCCTAAATGCCTGGCAGTTGCCTCATCGTGGTTTTTGCGCATAATTTCTGCGCGTTCGATCCTTCGGGGCACACTGCTTCCACTGACGTTCCAGGTCATATAAGATGCCAATAGAGCTTGTTCCCGGTGATTTCGAAGTTTGAGTACTGGCTCGGGTTTTCGTGTACCGTTTTGAACAGTTTACGATATCACGCGGGGTCTAGCAGCAGTGGTGACGAGTTAGCAGGACGAGGCGTCGGCTACACGGTTCAAGGTCTTTTTACTTGATTTCTAAATCGTACTGGTGGAACTCGAATGCTCAACGACTGAGCTAGCTAGTGGGGGATTCTAGCCTTTGTAGCCATTTTAGAGACTGGTGATCGATGATCACTGTAAAGGGATACTCTTCCAAGTAGTTCCTCATTCGTCCCCCTTACGACGGCGAGGCATTCGAGCTCTGTGGCACTGTAATTGCGTTCGGCCGGGTTTAGTATTTGGCTTGCATACACGATCACGCGCTTCTCTTCCCGGAAGTTTTGTGTCAAGACAGCTTCTAATCTGGTGTTACTTGGATCAGTTTGTAGGAAAAATCGTTTTAATCGTGAAATCAGGGCATACGAGAACCGGGGTTGTGAACGTGGTTTTCAATTGGTTGCGGTTTCCTCCTCTGGCCCTTATTTCCAACGAGTGTTCTTATGCATTAACATGACAGAGGTGGCCACGGTAGCGAAGTCCTGAATAATAATAGTTTAATAGTTTATATCATATATATCGTAATAGTTTAAAAAGAAATTCTAAGTCGAGGTCAATGAGGGTACATCCGCAAGCTATACATCAATAAATCGAGTTGCCTGTCTGCCCATAGGCAGAGGCTTTACTAGTAATAATGCAGAATAAGATTAGATGACAAGTCCAGCGAAGAATGAAACAAGGGAAATTGAATTTTACATACTAGTATAAAATTTAATAATAGGATACAAAATATGTATTTAACATAACATTTAAAAAATATAATTATAATTATATAATTATAATATTTATAGTTACATATTTTTAAATATTGTATTAAATGTCATTTATATTATTAAATACATATTTTATATAATATTATTAAATATATTATTATATAATATTATTAATATTATTAAATTTTACACTATATCAGAATAAAATTCAATTTCTCTTATCTCATTCCCCGCGGACTTACGATCTAATCATATTTTGCATTATTAGTAATGCATGTTCCTAGTCATAGACAGATAGGCAACCCAACTAAAAAATACCATAGATCAATCAGAAAAGAATTGATATAGTATTGTTGGTGCTAAGATAGTCCCCAATTTCTCTTCCGTATTTTGAATCCGCATTTTGAAAATTGCAGAGCCACATCATTCTCAACCGATAATTAGGCCACAACTTAATCTAAATTGCTACTTGCTGTGATCATACCATTGAGCGCGAATGAGAATAGCAATGGTTGTAATCTCTTTTCTAAGACTGCTCCAAGTCGTATCTACGCTACCTATAAAATTAAATATTATAGAATTAGTTTTTCAAAGCTCTTTTTTGCGAATATTCAATTCTATCCAGAAACATGATGCTAGTATTCACGACAGTATTGTATAGCAACTTTAAAACTTTGAATCAACATTGTGACTTACCAAGATCATTTTATCCGAGAATATTGTGAGAAGTTTAACTTGTATATTTAAAATATTCGTCATGTCCTTTATGTCTTCTTCCATAATTCCTATTATAGCATACAAAATTTCTATCGTATACATAAATATATATCCAATACAAGAAGTCGTAGCGGTCGTAGTCTTGAGTCGTGTAAAATAAGACTCTACGATTCCATATTGTAGAATCCGCATTATAATTTTTTTATTTTACAATATACAATTTACTTCGTATTATAATTAAATGGATTTTGCAACTTGACTAACGTTTCGTATATCATTTTACAATCTTCATCAATAATCGTCACTCTGGTTGGTTCTAAGTCTTCTGTGATACACATTTTATGAGTGCGTAAACACCTTGCTCAGCAATAGGAACATCTTTGCACACGGAAAAAGAAATTAATATATTTGAATACATCTATAGGAAAAGTATAAGAGAATCTGAAAAATATCTTATCTTTCGATAAAGTCGTAATATAATCACGAAGATTTTCATAATAATCTGTGTTTAATCCCACACATGCATCTTTGCGTCGCAACAACCAAGAGCAGAACCATATTGCTGACAATTATTTATACTTGCAACTATACATATACTTGCCTTCGCTTCTAACTAAAAATGCTATTTATAATATTGTATTTTCTATATAATTTTTGTTTTTACAGTAGAATATTTGTTTTTAAAACAGAGAATTTGTGTTTTATAGAAAATTTGTGTTTTTTAAAGTGAACAAATATACTTAACCTAATCAAAACAAATTCTCTGCTGAACAAAAATTATACGAAATAATTCTTCAAGCAGGAAATATGTTTTACAACAGAGAATTTGTATAATTGCAGAAGCAGAAAATATTTATTTTAGCCTCACTTACGTGTTCCTCTATGCCATCGATGTGACGGATTTCCTAACCTAAACTATTTACTTCAATTACAAAAATGTACATTAGTATTCAATCACAGAAAACATACATGTGTGATGTGATCATGCATTGTCAGCGCCACATTTGCCTCTTGCGCCAAAAATTCTAAAAGGACATTTGTCCCTCTCCGTAGTGGCGACGACGATGATGACAACGATGATGATGTTTCTTAATATAATATAAAAGATTCGTATTTTGCGTAATATCTCTGCTCATAGAACACGTAGAAAAAATGAAAACACTTTCATTATTTATCCCGACGCAATTAATTGAGCATACTTAGAACTTGATCGGTTCAACTTAAGATAATCTTGATTTGGCGCAACTCGTCGGCTCGTATAAAGTAATGACAGTGTCGCTGCTCGTAGCTTAGCACCGAAACACTACCAATATCTCCAGATTAAATGCAAAACTTAATTTTTATTTATTTAAATTTTAATGTTAATAATTTTAAACAAATTTGTAAGTATAATTTTATAAACAATATGAAATAAAAATTAATAATATGAATATTATTTCACATGCGTGGATCAATGTTTTCTTTAATCGCGGCTTGAGATTCAACAATTTTCAGTTTTGCTTTATTAATTTCTAGTTTCAGTTTATGTATATTTTTTAAATGTTCTAATCAT
>Ga0157363_1005350_pt1 | contig 11951 bp, 5 predicted proteins | sample AttsexASBM1_FD_111477 | JGI IMG/M metagenome (GOLD analysis project Ga0157363, IMG submission 111477) | Fungus gardens microbial communities from leaf cutter ant in Ribeirão Preto, State of São Paulo, Brazil - Atta sexdens ASBM1 | ecosystem: Host-associated > Fungi > Mycelium > Unclassified ...
AACATATTTATATAAATATCACGCATCTTTGCAATTAAACTTTCTATGATAGAGCTTTTCAAAATTGTTAAATTTTGTTTGATTATTTTCGGATTGTATTTTATAACATGCGTGATATCTAGTAGTATTTTATCTACATTAATCGATATGATGACATATATTTGGCGTGCGAATAATCTTTGTATTAATCATCTGATATATATATATATCGATGTAAAAGAAGGTATTACTGATCTCATCGCTACGTGAAAAAGGAGCGCACAGATAGTCGATGCCGTAAAATTCTTAGTGGGAAACGCGCTTTTGATATATCACGCGCAAAATACGTTTATTTGGAAAACTTCCTTAGCATCGTAATTTGCGGGTGTACATAAAACGTCAAGGGAGCTACGTCTAATTAATACGTGATGCGGAACAAATGTTTACAGTGTAATGAAGTCGGTAACGCGCGTGCCAGACACGCCTGGTTAACGTAGATTAGAATTTATCGTGTAATGTTGAAACATATGAGGTTACACTGTGGTTGTGGGAATAAAATAACGACTATATTAATCGATGAGATAAAAAAATTAGAATGCGCGCGTGTGTTGTGATTTTTTTCTTTTTTTTTTTTAATGAAATGAAATTTCAATACTCGTAGAAGTTTTGATTTAAACAATTTCGTTCTTAGCTACGCTATTATTATTATTATTATTATTATTATTATTATTATTATTATTATTATTATTATTATTATTATTATTGGAAAAATAATTTTCAACATCTCTTGTTATATTTATATCGTTAATAATAATTGAAGACTTAAGATGTGTATTAAGAAGATAAAAAATACGATGCCATTTTATTTCATTATTTAATTATTCTTATTTATCTGAATTCTTATTTATCTGAAACTCTATTTAAAAATACGTACGTTTATCACTTCAAGAGAATTTTATTTGACATGTTTAAAAAGTTCAAACATATATGAGAATAGTTTATACAATAAAGCTCTTAATTTAACAATCAATATCAGTGCCAGTCACATAAAATTCAGTACATAAATATACTATAATCGTAAATATTTTAGAATTTCAACACATGTTCTAACACAAATCGAGAATATCCAAAATAAATGATATGACATTGTATATTTACTAATTGACTTCATTTTGAATTAGATTGACTTTCCAACGCTAATAAATACATTTTCAAATAGAAACTTGAATAACATTTAAATGACGCCATCAATAAGGCAAAATGAATTTGATAGTTTCTAATGGAATACAATCATAATGCCATTTCTGTTTCCGGTAGTCAATCGTCAATCGAAATCGAATCTTACATTTGCTCATATTCTATCAAGACATTGACGAATACGCGTTCATTAACATGCGACGATATCCGTGTCTATCTAGTCACGTTAGTTTAACTGACTAGATAGACCAATATGTCCGGCCATACATTGATATTCATTACACTACTTTCTCTTAATACATTTGCTTAATTTATTATAGCTAAACTATCGGATAACGTGTAACACTAATAAAAAATTCTTCTGGATATTTAATATGAAATCTCTCAGATTTCATGTCCATTTAAGTTTCCATCCAAGAAATTTATCAAAGAAATTTTCATCAAAATTAATTGTTAATTTCAATCGTACCGATTACTCGCTTATTCTGACAGACGGATTCACTCATTAATCCTACTTAATTAATCGTTCCGTTAAATGTGATTATTCCTAATATTTTAATAGCGTGTGTTTCTCCAAACAAGAATTTCTTATTTATCTATTCATTATTACTCTACATATGGTAATTATGTAATTGTGCTACAGTATTTAATTGCTTTTATTTTATTTAAATTAAATTAGAAAAACACGTTACTATGTTTACATGCTCGTAACATCCAAATAAAGATAAAAAATGCAAAAAAGTTAAAATTTAAAATTTTTGAAAATATATATACGTATAAATGTAACAGAATTTAATGGAATCTACCTTAGTTATAGAGGAGTAAAGTACTCCTACAAATTAATATAAACTATAACTCTAACAAGAAATAATCAAGAAACAATTTCACTGAAAAATAATACATATTTTTATAACAATTTTAATATTTTGTTAAACTATATCATTGCAACAATATTATTTTCAAAATAATATTATTTTCCAAAAAAAATATAATAAAATATAATAAATATATAATAAATTGAGAGCTTTATATTTATGGCCAATGTTGCATAAAAATTTACACTACTGATCTGTATTACATTAATTTAATAATGTCAGAATTAGTATTAATTTTGAATTAAATTATATATATATATATATATAATTGCAAAAGACTTTACTAATATTCAATATCATCATTATTTTATATATACATACATAACATAATGTGCACACGAATATCATTAAATTTGTGTCACTTCTTGAATCAACAAATCGCATGATTTTTATTCAAAAAGAATTAAATGCGTTTTATTATGTTTGACGTAGAAGCACTCAATGCGTTTTACATAAAAGCCGTCTATTCGATCCTCTCTTTCAACCTCATCTGGTATCCTAAATGCAAAATCCGAGATTAATCCAGTGACGCTGACAAAATTTGCGGATTAAATCACTCGGATTTAGTAAACGAAACGTGACGAGGAGATATTCGACTGGTGAGATTTAATGGACAGACGTCATATCATGTCAAAAATGCTCGTGTCGAATTGATGCCGCCTCGTTGCATTCTCAGATTCGGAAACGACAGGAACAGAGGTTTGAAAGAGAAAAATGTAGAAATGATATGAGCTTTATTCTCTCGCAACGCTGTCAGAACAATACAATATGCACTAAAAGCCAGTATTAATTTACCTGTAAAATATATTTAAGAGAATCAAGTATAGGAGTCCCGTGTTTTGGAGTCATACTGGGAAATAAATTATGGCAAATATTAGAAATAAGTACTAAACGAGTTGTTTTCCTTTTCTCTTCTCTTCATCCGCGATTATTATTAATAGAATTTGTGCTATCCGTAACAAATCCTTTAAATAAATGACTTTATAATAATCTGGCTTGTGAAACTAATTTCGCCCACGCTTATGAGCATTAACATAAATAAATTAAAGTTTGTTTTAATCCTTTTAATTCTTTTTTTTTTTTCAGAAAAAATGATAATGTTCTTCATAGTTAACTAATATAACAAGATATTTGTACATTGTTAAAAATAAAATGTTAATTTTAACTTAGACATATTATTATGGGACTTTCTGAGACATGCAAAAATGTTAGAATTAACACAAAAATATTAATTTTAACATTTTTACATGTCTCAGAAAGTCCACTGTATGCCTTTAAGATAAAATTAACATTTTATTTTTTAATGTATATAATATTTTTAATTGACTTTATTTTCATTGTTCTACTATTCTTTCAAAAATAATAATATGTTCTGCATTTTTAATATCAAAAAATCAAAAATAAAGAAATGTTATGCTATCTTCACGTTCCAGCATGATATAACTTCCTCTAAAGTACAGATACCACCGAATATTACATCTGTCAAGTGTTGCCAAATTTATTAATTGTTGTCACCTATGTCAAAATTATTAATTGTTATGAAATTTTGTCCTGAAATGTCATATAATAATCAATCTAGTTTAAAAGAAACGGAAACACTTGACAGATATTGTAATATTCGATGGCATCTAATATTTTAGAGGAAATTATGCCGGGAACGTGAAGTTAGTATGGCATTTTTTATTTTTAACTTTTTATATTAAAAGTGTAGAACATTTAGTAAAAATTTATTTTTAAAAAAACAGTAGAACAATGGAAAGTGCTAATGGAACAACCATTATTTTTTGAAAATTAATAAAATGCGTGCTAACTTTATAGACACGAAAACTTGGCTCTAATATATCAAAAGTTGATTCGCTAAATAAATACTTTAAATTAATAAAAACTACGAATTAAAATTGATTTATCAAATTCATTTAATAGTTACAGACTGACATTATTAATATAATGTGAGTAGCTTTGAAAATATGTTTATCTTGATTCAGTGGACTGAATTATTGTCATTTGAATAAACGTTCCTACGTATTAGCTTAATCATTTAACGCTTAAGTAGCAATCAGTATTGTTTAACATAATACAATCCAAAATACACGTACGTAAATCATAATTTGGGTTAATTCGGGCATCGTGAGTGCATTTCTCATACTAACCACGAGGAATATTACAAACTGACATTTACAGTTGCGATCAATTGTATACGTAACATTAAAATGTACTCTTCCATGCGAATATTTTACTTAGCGCCGAAATTAACGCATTCGTTATCATCGTTCTCTTACTCAGCATAAATTTTCATTTTAGTAAAGAGAATGGCCACATTTATTTATCAATAATTGAATACTTTAGCAACATGCAAATTTTCCACAGATTTAGTCGCGACCTATTTTCTCAATCCATATTGCCAATTACGATTTATTTCGACTAAAACTAATCAAATTTCCAATAAGAATATAATTAAGCATCAATATTAATAATCAATAAAAACAAAATATTAAAAAACAGCAATAACAACAAGAATAAGAAATAAAAATATGAAACAAATTTATAGATTGTAAATAAAGTCGATAAATAAAGTCGGTAAACATATTACTTTATTATTATTTATTTTATTTTATATACATTTGTGTGCGTATGTAATTTCTGACTGCTTCTAAGGGAAATTATAGAGAAAATAAAAATTGATCAATAAAGTCAAAACATTATTTTGTACAATTAAGATATTATCCATGTTGCTAAGTCATTCACTAATGCTGTCTAATAATATAAAAGCAGAATTTGTACAATCAAATAATATTCACAAAAAAACATCTAATAAATTTTAATAGATAATGAGTTAAAGTAGGAGGATAAAAGTCTCCTACTACATCCCCTTTATATCTTTCGAAGATAGTAACATTGAATAGTAAATTAAGAATATTTGATCGACTTTACTTATATACAAATATTTAATATAGTTAGTTTATTGTTCGCATTCATCACAATAAATTATGATATTACGATCTCAAATATGAGGGCTATTTGTAACTGAAGGAGTTACGGTAATTCCATCGCTAAGTTTGGAACCAATGCGGGCGAGAGTTAAGTATTTAAGACGCTGTTAAAGTTTCACAGACTTTTCCGTGGACTCACTGGACCGGGCTTTTTGAAGTGAGCAGCTGTAAGGAACTTTGCTATATATAAAACATGTTCAGGACACATACGCACTCTTTCTCTTTATCTTTCTCCCCCCCTCCCCTCCCCCCTCTCTCCCTCTCTCTCTCCCTCTTTCTCTTCTCTTCTCTTCTTAATCTAATATGCCCGAAAAATTCTTCTAAATATCGGATCATGCGATCCAGTCTAGATTTTACAGGTCGTACAATAATCCTCGCGGTATATGCCTTCAGCTAACTCAATTTCCTCTCCTCGTGTTCTAATAACTCGACGAAAATTAAACTTATTCTTGTTATCTCCGCTCTCAATTCAACAGACTCCTTTCGCGCGCAGGATTAAATTTATCTAACTCCAATTGAGGACCGCATATTCTTTCTGCCTAAATAAAATAATTGATGCTGACTTAATAAATTAAGAAAGAACATAATGCAGTATTGTGATACTGAAATAAATAACATCTTGAATTAGATTTTTTTATCTATTTGCTTTAAATATACTGCTTTTACTATTATTACTTCATAGGTATTAACGAGAATTTTGATGAAATAAAAATTTAATATTAAATATGAAAAATATATCAAGAATTTAGATAATTGAATTTATTATATTAATGTAAATAGAAAAGTTATCTAGAATAGAAAGATCATTGAAGTATATCGAAAAAATATTTTAAATATTACATAAACGACTCCCACGAACAGATATTCTCCCCTTCTCTCTCATGCTTTATAACAGGCTTTAACTTCCAAGACGACTAACATGCTATAACGCAGTCAACCTCAGTCAACCTCAGTCATCACGCGTAGAACGTTCGCAGCGGAAGGTAGTCAGAAGTCGAAGAAATCGATTGCAATCGAAATCGTTATCGATATGCACAAATGTTCGACATTTTTCTATTATTTCGCGACTCTTCATGCAAATGTGCACTGCTGTGAAACAATTACTATTTGAAAATGTTATTCGTTTTTCAACAATTAAATTTTATTGCCTATGTGAAATAGTGTTCAATAAAAAATTGTTAAATAATTGTACATTAATAAAAAACTCAATTGAGTTTAAAAAAGTTATTTATTTACGCACGTGCACGTTTGAGTTTTCAGAATATTTTTAATTGTATGAAAATCCGCAAAGTTATGACAATCTTGTTTGTATTACGGCTAAAAATCATGAATATTAACTGTTTAATAATATATGCCATGTTAACAAGTTCAGAATATGGTTTAATCTTCCACAAAGGTATAGAATGTTATAAGAAAAAAATTTCATAGCCTTCCTCGGAATTTTAAAGGTTGTTATTTGCATCTTTGATAATTAAAACACTGACATAATGATTCATTGCTCTATTGTTTCCCTTCACAAAATATTTTTATCAATGAATCAATGAAGTAGATAACTAGGCAAGCACATTGCCGATACAACCCTGAGCGACTTTTCAACTGTACAAATCCGCGGCAGTTGTTTCGTGAACGAAAAAAGTATTACGACTGCAGTAGACTAACACGACCGGTGAGAAAAAAAAGAAACAAGCTTTTGCACCGACCGAAAACCGTAAAATGCACCGTAAAGCGCGTTACTGCGGCCCATTTAGAAAGATCGATCGATCCCGTGAACACTTTCAGAATGATCGATGCATCGTCCCAGTATGCCGGTTCCTTTTTCCAAAATAGAAGACTGAAATCGTTGCTAGTGTGGAGATAAATCACCGATTTTCTCCAGTAGTGTGTATTGAAAAATACGGGAATCATAAATTGTAGTAATCTTGATAATATACAAAGTTTCAAAAAGCAATCTATTATTTATTATCGCGCATATATTAAAAAAATTTTTACATATACCAAACGGAAGATATTAACTTATGCCACAGTTCGTCAAATATGTCAAATGTTTGATCGAATCGATTCTTCATTAAAAAAATAGATGTCGCGACTAAAAAATAACAAAATGTTATCTAATGTATCATTATTTCTGTAATATAACTTAATGATCCTTTTCTGAGAGCCCTCTTAATACACAAGGGATAAGTAAAATGGCCGTGTTACACATTTTTATTTCATGTTTTATTATTATTTCTTTAAAATCTGATATCTCATAAAAGAGATAAAAATGTTTTAATGGGAATAGTGTTCCTTATCAGAAGAAGAGAAAAGAAGGAGCAGAAACGAAACTCGTGAAACAAGACAATGAACCTTATATGTCGTATGATAGTCTACTATTTCCTGGCTATTTATTTAAAGGGTCTACTGCAATCTTTGAAGTTGTACGCCGGTCATCCTTCGGACCTTGTAAAGTGCACTGCTGATTTTGACGTAAGTACACATTTTCATTTCTTTTATTAGGTATGTGTATATAATTTTTAATCAGAAATACAGAAAAATATTCGTTGAAAATGTAGCAATGAAATTACATCTCATTTTAATTCACAAATCGTATTACAAGTATAATAATAAACATCATTTTTCTAACATGTTGAAACACTTTCAGAATTTATCATTTGTCTCTTATTTTTATTTCGTTATAATTTAATTATGTACTTTATATTTTTGAAATTTCTAAAAAAGAAATTTTTAAAAAATTCTATTAAATTTTATGTCATAATATTTAATATCAAACATTGATAATATTTTATATGGACAAAATAAGTATTTGTACAGATTTTTTTTAAGTACAAAATAATTTAATGTTGCATATTGCAAAAGAAAATACAAGATTTTCAATATGATCTCAATATAGACAAAAACTGTCTATTAGCAAATAAAGGTAGTGATATTCGATATCGGCAAAGAATGCGTAATACTTTGTCGCTCGATCATGGATGCTTGAATGTCCGTGATTATCGTACAGGATATCCTCGACAATTTTCGAGGACTGGTTTCTCCATAGCTCACCTGTGCCGCCCAGTGGGGTCGGTGGATACCCCTTGCGGGCAGCAATGTGCTGCGAATGGATCGCGGTGAGTCAGCAACGATAAATCGAGCGATTTATGAAGCGGCACGGCCAACGACCATTCTCGAGAAATAATGTCGGGATCGATCTACGACGTTGAAGCGGGTTGTCAGAATTTTTAGACGCCCATCAGCTCTGTTAATTGTCTCAGACAAGAGTCGGACGCTTTTATATGGCATTATTAAATCAATTCTCGATCATAATACTGAACCTCTTAGAACACGAAGACGCTCTTTAAAAAATATTTTAAACGTTTAGTCATGCATATTTTTTATCTGCTAAGTGAAATAATTCGCGAAAAAATATGTAAAAATTAATAAATTGTAAATTTTATTATATAAAAATATAATCTTTTACTTTTACATTTAACTTTGTACTATGTAAATATTATTAAATTTTTTAAATATTTATAACATTAATAATTTTTGTATTTAACAGGTTCAATAAGTAACTGTCAATGCCAGATTTATAAATCGGTTTAAAATTAATTATTTTTTTTTATAATACAGCATCAATATTTTTCGAAATTTGTTTGCTGAAAATATGAGAACAAAGAATTTTTCAGAAATTTTATGGATACATATTTTCATCAAGCTAAAATTAATTTCAAATTTATCAAAAATCTATCATTAAATTCAAGCTTATTTTGGAATATTCATATATGATAAAACATAATTAATTATATAAAAACATCCGTTATACACATAAATTATATTAAAAAGTATTATTAAATCACAGATAGTTTTTCCAGCAAGCATATTTATTAAAGTGCTCAATAAAGTCTGTTTACGTTAATTATCCACGATCTCTTACAATTTCCTTGGTAACTTTTATCAGACAGGGCTAATTTAATCGATCACGCAAAAAGCTATGTGGCTAATTAATGTCGCACTTTTTACACCCATTTTACGCTCTAGATATATGCCATAGCCATTAGTGGTATTACAAGATCACATCACAGCTCATTACGATAAGTTACTATTATATTACGCGAGAAAATGTGATTTGTAAGTAATACTTTTACGCAAGAAATTATAATCTGTTGATTGGCCATTTGATGTAATAAAAATGTCGCGTTTATTAATATCCATAAATTATAAAATATTGAAAACCTATAAACTTTAATCTCTTAAGGTTCCTGTTTCCTCATCATTATTGCGATCTTCAGATCGTGACATCAAAAGCGAGAAAATACAATAAAAATTCTTATAAATTATATTTGAATAGAAACATTTTTCAATAACGCAACATTTGAAATCGATAAAATAGATTTATAAAATCTCCTCGAAAACTATCTTCTTGTTTCGAGGAGAAATTAAATCAGATTTATTTCTATATATTATTACATAATTTGATAATTTTATAATTTTATAATTTTTCAAATTAATAATATATAGAAAAAAATATTTTATAACTTTTTATTACCGTGAATATATTTCATTTTATAACCGTGAATATACCTCATTTTTTTATTATTACACGACTAATTTCAAATATATTGATAATTTATTAATTAATGAAAAGAAGAATTTCCGCTATATTTCACAAGTAGGTTCCATTGATTGTAAGTGTTATTTTATTGAAACATATTTTCATATTAATATACTTTACAAGAATTTTTATTGTATATTTTATATATCGCTTCTAACGTCATTGACAAACTATGAAATAGTGATGAGTGAACAGGAACTTTTAACACAATTTCAAAATTTATTTTTTTCTCAGAACAGATTTAATTCGATACTATATTTTTTACGTTTTTTTCTACATTCAATATCTTGGTAATTAAGCATCACATGAAATTCCATTCACATAAAATCCATTTGGAATTAACTGAAGAATAAGGATTGATTATCTTTATTTGCACTGATGAAAGTTTCTTCATGAAAAACCGTTTAATTTCAATCGTTTAAAAAGAAAGTTTTGCCAGTTTCATAAGAACTTTTTCTCACTTAACTGTTCTTAACACAATGCAAAAGTTTATATATATATATATATATAAAATTCGTTTCTTTCAGCCATACCATACATAGATACTTTTTTCTACAAATCATATTAGAACTGTCAAGTTATCCCATAGAAAAAATTTTCCGCGAGCGTTTACGTAATCCCTTTAGAAATGCAGAGATTTCAACGGCACGCATCGTAAGCGGATATGATATTTTGTCCCATAATTATATACCATAATATACTATAATTATATACAAACTTTACAGTCACAAATTTTCCCCAAATTCTCATGAAATTTCTCACATGTTACTGTAATAATCGCTTCTGAATGTCACGACCTCGAAATCATTTCGACGTAGACTCATTCATTAATTCGTTTAACTCTATCGCTCCGCGAGATCATAAAATTTAAAAAGTGAATATTTTATATATTTTAGAAAGAAATCCGGATTCAAATCCTAGTAGAAGTAATTTTCGCAGTAAATTATTCATAATTTTTAAGGAACTTATTAACATGAATATTATTAAATTGCTTATCAATATTAATATTCTAGGTCTGATTCATGATTGCGTTTCAAGATTTCGACGCGCAGTTTACAGAAATGGATATTTGTATATATAAATATCCAATTCACATATCCGAAATATTGAAGCACTAAGATCCATTTTGGCCGAAAATAGGATTAATATTTCTCTCAATTGAATATTTTGTATTTGCATGTTTGAAAAGAAATTAATCTAACACGACGTAATGTTTATTCAAACGATATATACGGATGTACATATGTATGTAGACATTTATGCAGATACATCGCATATGTATGTTACACGTTCGTGGAGTTCGAGTTTCTAGCATAAGCGATATAAATAAATCGATCGGCACGGATTTCATTAAGATTCAAAGCATCTCACCGTTGCTTAGATTACAGTCTTAAGATTTCAAAGGAAAGTATCCTAAAGACGACACTTTTCTTCATCGTTGATTTTCCTTTCCTTTATCGCATGCAAAATATAGACAATAATGTTACATACTGCAACAAAAATTCCATATTTCATTTATTGTATATTATTGTATATTCGCGATCGTGTAGTGGTCGATAATTAAAAAAGTTGGCGAGCAGAGCCGAACATTTGCTTGAAAGAGATTGCTGCAGTAAAAATGCATTATATCTAAGCGTAACATTCGCCGTAGCATTTTTTCCGCTTAAAATTAAAGTCGGTCGATCAACAATTAACTTTTTAATGGCACTGTCGCGAAAACATTAAATTCCGCTATTTCATGCATTTCATGATCCATCTGACTGAAACGTATCGAAAACTAATTGGGCTTTTTCGATAGATTAACGTGCTTCATCAACTATGCGATCGGGAAAATTTGTAATACACAAATAAAGCGATAAACACAACTTCATTCGGTGTCTCTTAATCCCGTCGTTTTACAAATATCATTGATTATTCATATCGCAAATCTCTTGCATGCTATTATAAGTAGATACATTATTAATTTTTAAACTAGCGATGAAACATACAAGCAAATATTTTGAGATAATAATGATAATTTTTGTAGCAAAAGCAAAAAATTATTTATATAGAATATAGAAGAATAAGTTCTTATACTATATACTTTCGTACTATCGCTCTAACTCTCCGGAGTTGACGCCAAAATCTGTAACAATTACTGACGCTGGAAATTTTTTCCAGCCACTTTTTGCAGAGATTACATACCTGAAATAGCCTTAATAAAAAGGCATTAATTAATTACAAGAAACCCAAAAAAAAAGGAGATAACTTGTAGAAAAAAAAATACTAAATTTTAATAAAAATCCAAATTTCCAGACATAAAATAAAGAAAATTAA
>Ga0157363_1005351_pt1 | contig 11951 bp, 5 predicted proteins | sample AttsexASBM1_FD_111477 | JGI IMG/M metagenome (GOLD analysis project Ga0157363, IMG submission 111477) | Fungus gardens microbial communities from leaf cutter ant in Ribeirão Preto, State of São Paulo, Brazil - Atta sexdens ASBM1 | ecosystem: Host-associated > Fungi > Mycelium > Unclassified ...
AATATTTCTCGTGTTCTGCGGTGTTAAAGAGATCAAAATTTATTAAGAGTAACGCGTCTTAAACTTAATTTTCACATTTTTCTTAATACTTACAGAATAATATTAATAATTTTGCGTCAAGTTTTTACTCTTTACATCAATGATAATCTTTTTTATTCTCAACCCATCCAAATTTCTTCTCATCATCTCTTCATCATTTACATCATTTGCATTGTAAATTTTACAAGAAAAGCATTCCCCTTTTCAAATGGCTCGTATATAATCAACCTATGTTCATGTCCCTTTTGTCCGTTCTGTGCGGAATGATTGCCTTATTCCGTTCTATTTCTGTCGTATGCATCCTGTACAATCGATCGAAAGTTCAACACTACTACTCAACAAACTTCCTTCCGCGAAACGGGATCAAGTAAAGGGCATTCATTCATATTAATATGAAGGATACGACGACTCGTACGTCTCAAAGTACGCGGAGATGACTTTATATTACTTGAAATATTGTATTTCACGTATACCGAGCATTTCCTTTATTTTCTCATGGATGTATATATGTATGTACATACAAGCGTTTTCGATCTCGAAACATTTGACTACTATCACATTTGACTCCTCTTTGAATGAACGTAAACGCAAACTTCACGTCAAGAAATTTTCCTACTTTTATAATAGGAAATAGACTATTTTAATGATAATTAAATATGAATTATCGATAAGCAAGGAAAGATATATCCATTATCAGTTTCCCTCTAAATCGGTGAGTCTAAACACTTACATTATAGGATATATTATAGGACAAATGCGAGAGCAGCCTATTAATGAATGTTTTTTCATAGATGCTGAACATATTTTGAAGAAATTATGTATTGTAATGTACAACAATAATCTTAATTTTATAAAAATGACCGTGATATCGATGAAAATTATAACTTTACTTGACTTTTAGAGAAAAATATATTTTTTAGAATTGCTTAATGTCGATTATGTCGCACATGCGAGAAAATAAAGATTCCATATAGAGTCGCCAGCAGTTACAATGAAACAAACACTTAGTCAACACTATGATTGTCGATTAATGGCAAAGATTCTGTTAATCAGTAGATATGGAGCCTAAAAGATTGCACTTTTTTTAAAATGGATTTCGGAAGCCTACTTACCGAACTAATTTTTCTTATTTATTCTTATTTGTCGATCCATGAACAAGAACCAATGACTCGATGAGCAAGCTGCATTCCGAAACCCGAAAAAAAAAACCTGTTGCAACCTTTTAGCTACTTTTAGGTCCTAACTATACATACTGGAACTATAGCAGTCAGTACTGGCTCAGTAAGCCGATTGTAAAACTCTATATTATATTGAGCAAAACAATATTTTATAGCCGTGTGTGTCTCGATAAATTTAATGCAAGTAAATCTCTTGAAAGAATAACGTTTACATACAATACACATAATAATCTATATACTGTTCATCGCTCCTTTAATTTCAACGTCATGACAAAACAACAACTAATCGGTTAAACGAAGAGCGAAAGTTTCCGTTCCCATTCGATTAGATGCTACTTTATCCGGTTGGTACCAAGTCAGATGTATGTGCTACACACGAGTTTTGTAACCAGTCTGTGTCATGAAAGTCGTACGCAAACAAATTGCATGCCTGTGCGATGATTTAACATTACATTGGGCTGAGCGTTGTCTTGAAAACTAATTGTTTTACGAACATGTGTTCTTTATAATGACATTCTCGTTTTTTGTTATGCCGTACTGCTATTGTCGCAATTAATATAAACTCTTAACAAGGTGTTACTATTGTATAAATGCATATTTGGAATCCGATACGATAAATCGCGTTCAAATCCAATTTGAATGGAAAATAGCCATTCGTACGATATATGTATGCATATAAATAAGAGGAACAAGAATTTTCTTATCACAATGCATAAAATATTTGTAAAGAAAATAATATAGATAAAATTTTTTAATTCTGACGATAAATATAATGCATCCTCAAACAGAACAAGTTACGATAACGTTAAAATGATATTAAAATGAATCGGAAATAATTAAAAAATGACTTTTAATGATCACTTTGGAGTTATTTTGAGTTTGATATCATAATGACTTGTTCTACTTGGGTCTACACATAATAATATGTAATATATTTGATGTATATATATCATGTTGCGTAAAAAAAAAAAATACGAATATGCTCTCAAACATTAAATATTATATGTTTTATTACATTGTTAGTATATCTACCCATATTAAAGATGTTTTACAATATTATGCGCAAATACATACAGTGAGAGCAAAAAGAATTCATACTAGGAAATTTTTTATAAAATGTCTTATTTGTAAAAAATAAACATTAATCAGCAATTTTATATAATGAATATATTCTGTTCTAACATAAGCAACGAGCTTTGTATTCCTGATTTTAGAAGCTAAATTTCTCTACGAATATTTTTTGAGGATCCAAACAATAGAATTTTCGCTTATTTTTCAAATGATATATTTTCAATAATTAATATACATCTTTTTGGTATATATAATTTTAAGAAACAGTCTATTTTATTTTTCATGAATAAATTAATTACCCAGCAAAAATTGATCGTCAATTAAATGTTGAATCGACATCAAATTAGTGTTGAAATCATCATATCAACATCGATTTGATGATTCATTCTCGCTGGATAATCTTTACTTTTTAAAATAAAATTTTTTTTTAAATTATTTTCTGTGTACGAATATGTTTTGCATTTACTATAGGTGATCTATAATTATTTTTACTCTAATATACAACTTTTTCGTTTTAAAAATGTGCAAAATTTATATCCATCATAAAATAATTTATTTCGTGAAATCGCATGGACAAAGCTCACAGGCCAAACGATAATCCGTTTTTATTCAAACCGATAACTTAAACGAAAATGTCGTTTCGTTTTGTTATTCCTGATCGTACGAATAATAAACATGACTGATTATAAACCTGGATGATAAGATGATAACTCCCTTCTTTCCTTTCCTGTAAGAAGAGCGCGATAGATGCGAATTACAGTGAAGAAATGGATGGACTAGTTCAAAATGCTACGTGGATTTTCCGAGTCGTAGAAAATTGCAATGAGCGTTATTTGGAACGTTGTTATAATCCAAGAGTTACGAATTCACGGAAGAAATGCACGCAAAACACGAAAGCATACAAGTGTTTTTCTCATTATTCGAGTGTAACGGACAATGACTTAAACTTTTAAGGTTTCACAACAAATCCGTTATCCGTTATCTGTCATCCACTTACGTGCCACGTCTTTTCCTGATTATTACATGAAAGAATATGAAAAACAAAGATCTGAATGCGCAGAATGAGAATGAGATCGTATTGTTAAAATTAATCGCACAATAATGATGCTGGAGAACGTGGCTGCATGTGGGAAGAATGAACATTTTGCTAAAAAAAAAATGTTTAAAAATTGATCTAGATACAGATTTGAAAATATAATATAATATTATAATTATGTCGAACACGCTCAAGTGTTGGACATGACTGCAGTGCTGCAAAAAATTTTCTAGCAATCGGCTACATAATTATTTTGATGATCCAAACAAAATGATTTTCCGCATCCAGATGAGAATTGAAATTCTTTCCATGCATGTAAATCAATTAACTTAACAATAAGATTAAGATGTAAGCAAAAAAACACACGGATTGCCGATTAGTCTAACAACGCACATTGATTTTAACGCCGAGATGTTCTTATTCGTAATGATTGATGTGGACGTATAAGTACAATATATATCATATTCTATACAGCATAGAAGATTGAAGCAATATTGCTGCAATGTTGCAATATTGCAGATTACAATGTGACATTACAGAGATATTACAGAAATATAAATTAACAATATGCCTGTAAAATGTCAGTAATATACCTGTAATATACCTGTAATTTTCAGAAACATTGCAAAACTGTAATTCTTTAATTGTTACAATAATATAATAAATATATAATAAATATATAATTATATATATTATAATAAAATATAATTTTTTACAATATTTATGTAGTACAATCTTTTAGTTTAACAGCCGTTTTTATGATATAATAATTAATATAATCCATTTCATATTTGAATAAAAAATTTATTGATCTATTATTTGATCATTTCATTAACTAAGTTTTATATTTATTTTAAATATGAAATCAAAAGATTGTATAATCATAACTAAGTTTTATATTTATTTTATAAATAAAAATGAAAAGATTGTATAATATCGAGTTTAGATACAATCAATGCATCATTATCGGATAAGATGATAAGCAATTAAGTTATTGAAAAAATTGAAATTTATCGAAATATTAATTATGTGATCGATGATATATTTATGTCTGATGTGAACGCAAGAATAAACCAGCGCCCGAACTTTATTGATAAATTTCATATCATCATTTTTAAATCGATTTCAATTGACTCAGAGTGGTTTCGAATTAAAAAGAATCACTGCGATTAACTTAATCCATGATTAACTTACCAAACGACTGTATTATTATATTAATGTGGATAATATTTGTAGTTTGTTCGGAGCACATACATACATGCTTTATCATTATGAATAAATTTATTCTTCAGAATTAATACTATATTTTTATCATAAAAAACTGTTTTTGGAAAGCACATATCACTAGAAATCCAATTTGTAGAAAAATTTAGTGATATATCATATGTATAGAAGAGTAGATATATTATATGTATAGAAATAGTTTTCATTTTAGTCTTCGTAAAAAATTTATTCAAATATTATACATTAAATTGTAATATTGCTGGAACGTTTTGTTGCAAAATAAACAAAAACATTTTAACATTGTTGGAATTTTGCAACAATGATTCAGCAACGTTTCGCAATCACCATGCAATATTGCAATGAAATTATTCTGCAATGTTTCTGCAATCTTTTTGTGCTGTCTGTATGACTTCAAATGACGAATATTTCTCGCGATTATTTAGGAACAAGATGTCAGCATCACTAGCGAGAGCCGCAATTAACTTTTCGCTAATTCATCCCTTAATCAAGTGTTAAATTAATCGTGCGAAATAGTTCATCCGCCATTATAAATATATTCACCAAATCACCATCTATTTTTCATTTCGTATATTGCTTTTCTTTCTATTTAGCAAACGACAGGAGTATATGGAGCATTACTTTAGCATTTACAACACTTACATGTTCTCTCGTTTTAACAACAATTATTTGCATAACCGACTTGATTTATGCGATTACACTTTGCCTAATATATTTTTTCTTAACTGCTTTCTTAACGCTCACGCTCACAGATCAGGAACAAGTATATGGGTCGAGCCGGTTAAACTCTCGCCTCGTTCATCGCGTACAGGGATTATATTTATCTCTCTTAGCGGGTAAATGCGTACACCTCGAGCGAAAGACGTATCAAAGTAGGCTATTTAAATCTAGTGTTACGCGTATGTACGCGGTAAGTTATCGATCTACTCTCGCTCCACATCACTATGCCCGTGTCATCGTATCATTGAATTCGAATGGTTGGTTCAATCTATTATATCACTGACCTGGCTAATCTCTTTTACCATACAGGACTAAATAGAGAAAAAAAAAAGGAAGGGTGAGAAACTCAGTTCGTTGCTTTCTTCAGGTGATGTAATACTATATCGAGAACCGTAGTAATTTTAATTATTTATATCCTCGAGATAAATCGAAATCGTGTTGAGAGAAGTGTATGTATTTCATTCTATTATTCGATCTATATGGCCTGCACATCACTGTTGTACATCATTATCGTGTTATATTATACCTACGACGCGACGCAACGCGACCTAGTGCGTCCCCGTCTCGGTTTCTTCTATAAATAAGCCTCTTCAATTCGTAACGTTGCTTGCGCGATATTACCTTATTGACGAAAGTAATAAACGTTTACGTTAAATATTCGACAAATGTATTTTTGCGATTGCTATCATTCGGCAATTGCCAGATGGCTTCAATTCCATCTTCTCATTATACACGTAATCTTACATTCACGTAACACGTTAGTATATGCATGGAAGCGATCAATATCTATCTCGCATTTGATTCTTCACTTTCGTCTTCCTAAACGAGTCATTGGATGTCATAATGTCGTAGGTCGTAGCTTGAATCGTTATTTTGATTTTCACGCCAAACTAATTGTTATCGAAACTTGAAAATATCACGCGATGTCTTATTACGCGCGACATGTTTGATACTCTAATGTCATTCTTTGAAAAATTATAACGTACGTACGCGCGCACGTGACTCTTATTTCTTTCGCAATTGACAAAAGTCTATTAAATATCGGTACTATTTGAAGCTTAAAGTATTTCTTTTCTCAGGTGGATACAACGTCCTTGAACAAATCCGAAACCGTTATTCCCGCGAATACAACGTTCGACGACGCAGCGCCTGCGAATGATAGATGTAGAATTTCTAGAAATAAATCTGGCGACCTTGAAGGATCGCGGGACTTTAGGCGTATCGTTTTCAATCGTTTTCACATTAATATTTTTAATATTCTTTGATATTCCTGATGTCCTTTCAATTAAATCCTCTACGCCTAAAGTGTATATGTGTACCTACAAAAAGTAAAAATTGAACAATGACTGAGGCGGGAAAATGGAAAATGGAAACGAAAGGCGACCTTGGTGTTCCGTGTTAGACTGACCGTAGTGGATAATACGGTGAGGTCCCAGGCGCTCTTAGCTTGTTTCTGGTAGCTCTTCTTCCTCTTGCCGGGTCTCCGCAAACTGGAGAACCATCCGGCAGCGATAGCGACGGCGCTCACGTCTCGGCGTCCACCGGTGGCACCGTCCTGCTGAATACCACTCGCACCACTGCCGCCTCGTACCTCGTCGAGACCGTCTACCGATCTGCCGGTGAAGATCATTCTCGGTCACCCGGTCACCCGGTCGCGAGTTGCCGCGCCTTCACTTGCCTTTTTCCGTTTTCCCGGCGAAAAAACGATGTTCGCTTCGCGAAGGCTTCCCGCCAATCCCGCCTTCTTCACCATACTCCTCGTTACGATCGGACATCGCTCGCGCCGAGAAATAGACGAGATGCAAAGGTCGCGGAGCACATAGAGCACGTAGAACACGCGGTCGGAAGTGCAACGACCTGAGCGCGGCGCAACGACGCAATGAAGAGGACGACGACGCTTTTCGTATTATCGTCTACAATTACACCCTGTCTCTTTCGATTCTCGTCCAAAGCACCGTGAGAAAGTGAAATTCTTCACGCGTACACGCATACGCTTTTGACTATCGTCGAGATCGCATTCAAATTTCAAGCGCGAAAGTGACGGATCTGCATAAATCGCGTATGTAACTCGACTCGACGCGGCTGCTCTCAAGTATTGAGTGGCAGCCGCCAGCCACTGCGGTGAACTGCGGTGAACTGCGGTTGGTTCCGAGTTCTGAGTGTTCTGACGGTTGGACGGTTCTGCTTCTGGAATCTGGCGGGCACCGTGCGAATCAGGCACACTGGCGCCTCGCTGCGGTCGCGCGATTAACTACCCCGTATAAATATTTCTATTATTTATTTTAAAAATTAACACAATGTCATGGCTTATTTCGAAATGACAAATTGGATTCTCGATCTCAACCGAGGAATTTGGCGAATCTATTTTATCGATGAACATAATTAATCTACTGTTGACTGAAGTATCCAAATATTCCTCTTATTGTCATCTGGTGGGATTGACATTCGAATTTTTTTATACTTTGATACTTCACCGTTGATGGTTTTTAAATTTTTATTGTATCCATTATTCATTGTTGATTTAACATTGTATTTCTGTGTTGTAGCACTGAGGTAAGCTTTGTAAGCCGAAACGTTTGTTGATTATATTAATTTAAAGTTAATTTAATTATAGCTCGAAACAAGCCATGACATAATATTAATTTTTAAGAAAATATACGCATTTTTTTATTCTATTATTTGTGTATTAATGTATCTCCAACAAGTCTACATTGAAAAAAAATGTAGTCAATTTTAATAAATACCAACTAAATATTTATTAAAATTAACTATATTTTTTTCTCACTGTACGTATTTGGCAGATTCATATCAGATTATTCGAGATCTGATAAAATTCGTAACAATTTCATGTTTTTCAATGATAATATCGCCGCGTCAAATTGAATGACTCAGAATCGACTCAGAGTCGTTCGAATGATTCCCCCCCCCCCTCCCCCCTCTCTCTGATTCTCTCGTGAGCGCGATGAGTAATACAATTCACAATATTGGTCGCGAAAAGATCGTTTATGTACTCGCAATTCTCGTATCTACATTGTTGTTTAACGAAAGAACGAAACGAAATGAAACGAAACGGAAGGGAAGAGAAAGCGGGCGCGTCAATGACGTTAGTGTCATTGTCAGTTGAATGATGTTAGTACGAAATAGATGTGTCAGCTAATGATCTCTGCTTCCTCTTTACTGGGGAATTACTGCGTCACCCTGCGATAATTTAATAGTATGTATCTGCATTTATACAAAAACTTTATCTAAAGTTACTTTACTCAGCTGTATCACTGCGACTTGGATAAACATGATCGCAAAGATATCATTGGCGTAACATTTTTATTATATATACTTGAATGCTTGAACAGTTCTGCAGAATAAATTATCTTTTTAACCTTTGCGTGCGCACAATTTCATTCATTTCCAAGTTATCAATGTTACCGTTCATACAAGGTTCGGTCCTTTTCATAATATACATAATGAAATTTCTGGAAAGATTTCTCAATTAGAGATATTCTGTTGCGCTATTAGTTTTCTTATGGCCGGATGTGTCCTCAGAATTTTCGAAATAGAATCGTAGTTTCTGAGATTCATCATCTTTTTTTTCCCATCGAATTATATCCGTGCGTAGCAGATAGCTACGCAAATGATCGAGAAAAGAAAGAAATTTATAATTAATACAAGTATGTATTGACATAAGTATGTCTCATAACAATTTTTACATTTATTGTAGAAACGTCTAATAGCTAATCTGTCGCGCGCGCACAAATTCAACTTCTTATATATATGTATTTATATTATATATGTATGTATATGTGTTTTTTGCAATTATTTGCTCAAGAAAATAAAGTAGAGATTTGAAATTATAATTATCTAATTCGTCAGATGTTAAGGCTACTGAATCAGCGATCAGCCAAATTAATTACTTACACGCAAGCATAGTCTATTCGTTGTCGATCCTGAGTAAATATAATAATTTAGTAATTGGCACTGCCAATTACCACACGAGTAGAAATCTAGTAAATTAATGCATCTTTGAAAAACTTTGAAAACTGTTAATCATATCACCTGTCGATGATGTCTGCTTCGCATACCAAATGTTAGACAACACAACCAGCGTGTCCCGAATCCGTGCCAATTGTCTCGAAACGCGTACAAGTTTCGTGTCATTACCTGTTAAACCATGCAACGACTTTACGAAACTTATTCAAAACCTTTCGTTTGATATTTACTGTCTAAGCAGTTAGTATTTACCCTATGTATCGTAAATCATGATATAGTATCATGATCATGGCAAACCGCGTACTAAATGGACATTCCGCTACGAACTACGAATTTATTTTGATATCCATACAGATTCCGTGAACGAGTGAAGCAATGAGCGCGTTGTTCAAATTTCGAATAGAAAACAAGATTTTTTATGCCACAGTGCAGTGAGAGCGCGTTGTGATTTTTTTCTATCTACTAATGTGTCCGATGAATACACCTAATATTCGAATAAATGAGTAAAAAATGAATGAAAATACTCATTCGAATACATTTCTTTTTTATTCGTTAAGAAACAAATAAATATTTTTTTCATTCCATTTGAATGAATATTTTTTTAATATTAATTTAATATAATGATTACGAATATTTTCCTTTCGTATTCACTTTTACTCTGTATTATCTGTATTATAGCTTGCAAGTCTACAAGAGAAAACAGAAATCTATAAAAACAATGACTGGATTACATCGTGCGCTTAGTTCGCGACTTATATGATGGGCATCCTTGTTTAACCTATAGATTAAAGAAAGACATTTATTGAGAATAAATATATCTCGGAATTTAATGTCCACAGACCATAACGTCGCGCCAAAGATATCCTATAAAATATTTATAACATTACCATCATATAATATCCGGAATTATATCGAAATATGGCGTTCTATCAAATAGATAGATTTATAAATAAAAAATGTATATCTTTCTAAAATATTTTTCAAAATTTCTAAGTTTCCTTTATAAAATCTGAATATTACAATGACAAAAATAAATAAAATAAATAAAATATAATACAGATTTAAGGGGGCTACTTTGGAGTCAGCGCGGTAAGAGATGCGCAATCTATACTTATATAATCATTAATAGTATAATGTGTATTAAAAGATGTTAGTTTGAACGTATCGATTTTAGCTATCTTCAGCAAATACATCATTAATATATTAACAAAGAATATCTTTTATCCAGTCAGAAAGTGAGAAAAGCACAAAGAAGTTGCCTGTCTTCTTTATTAACAAATGATTGCGTTCTCAATCCTGTATAACACTGCAGTTAAGTATATTACAATATTGAATAAATGAAAAAGATTTGTATAAAACATGTGATGAAACTTAAAAATCGTCCTATAAAATTCTTTTTTTTTTACTTAAAGTCATCAAAGTATACGGTTATAGCTAAGAAGAAATGATTGCTTATTGGAGCTTTCTTTTTCAATTTATATTTTATTTGAATAAATATGAATATACTCGTAGAATAAATATTCAGTTTTTTATGAATAAATATTTTTAGAAAACTCAAAATTTTGAATGAATATATGATTACATTTTTTTTACGTGAAAAAATACAATTTGGAGCTCAATTATTATAAATTTTTGTATTCATCGGGCATACTACTATCTATGTGACGTCTCGTTTCCTTAAACAGATACAAACAGATGAGTAAGCGAGACTATCGAGGCATTGCGGAAACAGTCTTATCGTAAGAACATCCTGGAATCTTTCTGGCTATATAGATTTTGATACAGCCAGTATTATCAGTCATCATTGCAGCGTTGCGTTAATAATTGTAATACATGTAAAACATGTAGAGATTATTTTTTGCGTCTTTAAATTGATAAACACTATTCCAAAAAATTAAATCGGATCGAAATAACAAGCAGACAGATTCCTGAATAATAAAATTGTAATAAACGACTCTTTTTCCTTTTAAATTTGATTTCCTATTTACATATTTAATTGATTTATCAGATATATATTCATTGCAATTGTAAGAATCGGTGCTTATCGCATAAGTCTATCACCAATGGAATATATCGGTAAAATATCAGACTCACTTGACATTTTTGCAGCTATGAGTGATAAACGAGATTCTCGACGAGTACATGTGTCATTTTGTTCTATGTAGCTATATACATAAAAATATGTAAAAATTCTTGACGACTGATATCATTTCCGTCTCACAGATAAAAATGTCATCACATTATACATCTTTCCGTTTATCGTAATAATAAATATTACGAATGCCAATTAATATATTTAAAAATAAAACAAAATATTATTATTAGTACAAAGCTAGTCTAAATAATTAACATACTCACTTGTATTTCAAGCAGCAATTCCGTTTTCTTCCGTCTTATATCTAGCAGGATCTTCTCTTGCTCGGGAGTCAATTCTACAATCATAAGATAATCATCGAATTACAAATATGGATCCTAACTAGGATGGCTTTTGAATAGTCAGTTTCGGGATATGAACTTTAAAATTTTGGGCACATTCCCAAAATTCGGGACACAAGGGTAAATAAAAAAAAAAAAAAAAGAAAGAAAGAAAAAAAAAATTTAAAAAAAGTAACAAAAAAAAAAAAAAAAAATAATATTAATTATATTTAAAAATAAATAAAATATATATATATATATATAAA
>Ga0157363_1005352_pt1 | contig 11950 bp, 8 predicted proteins | sample AttsexASBM1_FD_111477 | JGI IMG/M metagenome (GOLD analysis project Ga0157363, IMG submission 111477) | Fungus gardens microbial communities from leaf cutter ant in Ribeirão Preto, State of São Paulo, Brazil - Atta sexdens ASBM1 | ecosystem: Host-associated > Fungi > Mycelium > Unclassified ...
ATATTTAATGTGTTTCATAATAATTTCAAGACTAAACGATCGATGATTGGTCAAAATAAAATTAAATAAACAAAAATAAAATTTTCAGAAAAGAAACGAACATTATTTCGTAAAATAAAGAATTAAACTCGATAAAACTTTCACAGTTTTGCTCTTTCCTTTTTTTTTTTATTATTTGCCGCCCCTTCTCCAATTTCCCTTCACATTCCCATTCCCAATTGGTTTTACCGTCTCTGCATCAAATCAATTACCGTCAGACCTATAATTGCCTGTCACCGCTTCCGTCTACGATTTCTTACAAAGAGAACTCGTGTTCCTATGGTCTTTTTCGTGACATCGGTTAAACTTCGCTTAGCTGTAAGTGTACCTATTAACCTGTAATATATCCCGCATTTTAATGAGAGACTCCGTGTAAAACATGTCAGATTATACTAACTTTTCAGACATATTTTCTAAAATATATTCCTGCAAATTTGTAGTGCAAAAAGCACAAAGAAGGTATCTTTACAGGAAAGCCACTATATAATGTCGCTATCATATTTTAAGACAAGATATATTGTATAATGAAAAATAATAAATTATAACAAATCTTATTCAAGAAAGAGTTAGATTTAAAAAATAGACCCTCATTAAAGGACTTAGACTTTGTAATCCTCGAGCCTTAAGTTATTCAATCCATTAAAAAAAATGATTTAAATTCTTTTAAAATGAAATTTTGTTCTAAAAAGTGAAAGAATGTGTGTGGTAGTATTTTCAATCTTTAAGACTAAACTTTCATTCTCTTGAGTAGAATTCCATTCCAAAAAAAAATGTAGAGAACAACAACAGCATTATTTTAATTGAAAAATCTTGTCAATTCAATAACAATTTAATAAAACAAACAAAATTTGATCAAAACAAACGTTGTCATTTGTTAGTTTCATAGTGTTATCAACAAAATTATTTTCAATTAAAATAATACTGTTGATATAATATCATTTTTTTTCAGCGTATAAAACTTTGCAAATGTAAAATTAATTTTTATCGGCGAGAGTGAGCTTCGCTATATAGAAACTATGTGTTAAATCTCTCGGATAGACTGACTGTTATCGCATAAAGACATGTGACATCAAGGCCACGTGAGAAAGTGTCGAATGGGAAGTTTCAACAGTACCATTCATTATCCCCCTCGAGCTAATAATTTTTTCATTTTATTGGCAGAACAAATATACATCCAACGTTGTCGCACGACTCTGAAAAATTATTATCTCAATAGTCGAATGAATAATCAGCCGGCGGCGACGCGTCGCGCAGTTTTTAACAATCATCCGTCCGCTCGTCCGCCCGGATATACATTGGACTGACGAAGTGATGCTCCACTAAAAACGTATCTGTCTCCGTGACAGTCCCGATATCGTCGTCGCGAGACGAGTCAGAAGAGACAGGAGGCACGTTAGCCTTAATGAAGATTAAATAGCAGCGACATTATACCTATTACCACCTATTTACTCCAATTTATCTTCATTTTCTCCCGTTTATTCTTTGGCGCTCTCGACTCCCCCGCTATCCTCGGGCCCGCCATCGCCATCGTCGGTTTCGACGTCGTGAGGTGCGATAACGTCGCGTTAAAATAAACAATCCCCCTGATAACGTTTAAAGGGGAGTAAGTACTCGCCCGTCGCCATGCTAATCTGTCAAAATTCAGTCGTATTTATCTCAGGGAGGGATGGTTCAATTTCGGTCGTGGGATTTTGATACGAGCTTCGGCTGCTTCGTTACTTCGAATATAGATATCATAAAGTTGGGGAAACATCGAACTTAAGACTTGTACTTGGAAGAAAGAAATAGTAAAGTTGGGTTTTACGTTCCTCTTTATCTTTCTTCTTCTATATAAATCATTTGGGGAAGCGAAAGAGCGAAACTTCAATTCAAATTGAAACATTTTCCGCGTATATAATACATATACATATATATATATATATATATATATATATATATATATACACATCTTTGTGAAGTACAAACTCTGTTTTATATGTTTTTCATCCGCAACATGTCCTAACTTGGATAATTATGCCGCTGGAGCTTGCGATTCGTCGAGTTTTACTTAATTTCAAAACCGGACTCTTTGCTTCCGCTCTCATTTCTCTTTATTTCCGTCTTAGCTTTATCGACGCGAACTTCAACCAAAGCCAATTATAAATTTATAAGATGTGCTGAGAAAGCATTTCTTTCTATTCCCATTAGGGAAGACGATATCTCGGGCACGGAGCTACGATGACGCGACGATGTCAATGTTGCGTTTGATGCACCGCGCGTCGCGTCCTGTCATCAGAGATAATCTAGCTGCTAGTCAACAGGGATCATCCTCTATCGTTTTAAAAATATATCTAGGTCATCCGCACGTCGCATCGTGTCTTTCGGATACATGAAAATGACTCCGCGCGCAACAGCTTTATATTATATACTAAAAAGTGCATCAAGGGACTCTTAATAATTCTCTAACGAGAAATAAATCACTGTCAACATGATAAATACGTAACGCGTAATTAAGAAAAAAAAAAGCAAGTCAATGTGTAAGCATATTTTACGGCTATAAATTGTTCATCAATGTTGAACCTGGACAAATTACGCGTATCAACAGAAGATATTAGAAGGTTTTAAGGTGACGGGTTTATTTATCAAGAGAATGTAGAAGCAAGTTATCATTGTGTAATAACTGGACAGGATTTTTAATACAGATATTTATGCAGACATGTACAAAATATGCAAATTTGCACAAATATGCATAAATAAATATGCATTTTTAGAATACTTTTCCAATAAGACAATTTTTATTTTGATATCACTTTCCAATCTGCTTTCTAAAAAAATATGAAATTTCTTAAGAATCTGATGTCCAGTATTAACGTTTGCGCTTAGGATATTTGGGGAATAGAGGTTGTACAAAGTTACCTAACATACATTATTAACCGGTATCTATGCAAATTTGGAGAAAGTGTGACGATTACGTCATCTGCATGTATATGTTATATGTTATAAGACACAATAAGAAATCGATATACATACACTCGTGTTACAATTGCTATAATGGCCAACTAGATACGCGTAAATATTATAATCTCTTAAGCCTTATAAATGTTTCTTAGAACATTCCTAAGTGGAATGTTTTGAATGAGCAGAGATGAAAAAAAGAACCGGTCTGGAATACACTAACAGGTTCCCAGAAAAGAGCTTCACGTCCGTGTTGCTCCACGCGAAAAAAAAATGGGCGTAGCGGCGCCCATAGTCGAGAGAGCCTTATGGGCGAGCGTGGTACATGACTATTGTGCGTAAGCTCCCATTATAACGCGGTAAGCTATGCATTATACGGCGATAGCCCGGATCGAGAAGCCGTGTCAGCCTGTCTCCGCGGCGTGCCGGGTCGCGTTCCGTATAGAGAAAAGGGGGCTCGGATGGTGATCTCCGGGGCCTATTTATATTACGCTGGAAGTCGGAGAGAGTGCGAGTCGAGACAGAGAAAAAGAGAGGGAGAGAGAGAGAGAGAGAGAAGAAGGAAAGAGCAACCGGCGCGAGCCACAGCAAAAACAACAAAGGGGCGCAAGAGACGGCTACTTGGCGAATCTAGTTACCGAGAAAGGCGAGGCTTGCGACGCTTAAAACTGCGATGGAGGAGAACGCGACAAAGCACGAGAGATCTTCGTGTCTCTCTTCGCACCTCTTCGCTTTTTTTTTCCAAAAGAACTGGGAGACTCGAATATCTCCTATGCTATAATTCTATGAGACGTGAAGTTTAGTCTTTTTATTACATGATATTGAATTAATATCCCATTCATTGAATCGATTCCCTTTGTATGTATTACAAAATAAAGCAAATATATCCTTACTCTTTTATGAAATTAATTTCATTTCATGAATAATAATCGAACTGATTATTTTATGCCAATTGCCTATTACTAATTTATCACCAATAATTTAAAAAAAAAAAAACCAAAAAGTCTCTCTTCCAAGCTATAATTCTGTAAATGTGAGAAACTTGGTTCTCTCATTATATAATGTTAAATTAATTTTCCATTCATTGAATTGATTCTCTTTGTGTTTTATAAAATAAAGTAAATCCTTACTCTTTTACGAAATTAATTTCATTTCATAAATAATAACCGCTCTGGTTATTTTACACACAATTGCCTATTACTAATTCATTACTAATGATTAAAACCGATGTTTAATTTATACGATAATAAATAATAATTGTCACAAAAGATTTAAGATTCAATATTTATGTATATTGCATTAATATAATAGAAAATGCGGACTGATCCGCAGAGAGATTTAGCTTCGTCGAGTGTGCACAAAGGTCGCTTTGCCCCATCCCCGATGCGTCGTTTACGGCATCCGAATAATTATGGCACAGATGCCTTGACAGAGATTTTATTGCGACGCAATATCAATATCCTAGAGATTCCGGGGTTCCACGAGCTAGAACAGCCGCACGTTCCGGTCCGTTCTCTGCTAAGCACTCCCCATTACGGTTGCATATTTAACGTGCGCTGTCGCATAAATGCACGTTACGGATAGCTGCGCGTATTACAATAAGCAATTAACGAGCGATATCGTGTTCTATAAATTACGAAGCTCGGATGCATCGGCGTAACCGATGCTCGCGTACGCGAAACGCGAAACGCGCGCTGGGTGCATCCGTGATATGTGAGTGCACACTGCACGCGCGTATGCATGTGCAGTGTACACGGTACACAATACACACGACGCTTATATATATATATATATATATATACATACGAACTCGAAATAACGAGCCCACGGAAAAGGGAATAACATGGAAGTGGCGTGCGCGATCCGCTCTCGCATTATCGGCATTCTCCATTATCGTCCTTAATCTTCCGTAATGCGATCCAAATGCGCACATACGCGATTGCTTTTTTTCCTCGCGATAGTAATATACGTTTTCTTTTTTCTTCCTCCGCATGAAAATACACGATTGCACCGACCGCGGAATAAAAATGGAAGCGATTCAATCGCGACGGGAACTTTCGGATATTCAATAACCTGACATTCAATATCGTGACGCTATGGAGAGTCGACCGAGTTACACAGATGTTTCCCCAGCATATTCGACCGATTCCTGAAATGTTACGACTCCAGGTCACTAATTCAATTTGTATGGAATCTTTTCTGGAGATCATAATCGGGGATTAGCCTGAGTGAGGCGACAGGGATGCTGCGTAAAAGGAGGGGCCCCATAATAAGGGAAGGGGGGGGGAATCTCCGACTCTCGATGTGTTATTATACATATATACACACACACACACACACACACACACACGGACAGGCCAAGTGCATTCTTCGCCAGTATAGCAGGCGTCGGTGTCACATCGTCAGACTCGTAGATAGTAAAAGCGAGGTGAGGCGAGCGAATGGGTCGTTACCAACCAGTCAGCAAGCAAGCAAGCAAGCAAGCAAGCAAGCAAGCAAGCAAGCAGGCAGGCGGGCGGGCGGGCGGACAGACGGGGCATATACCACGGACGGGCAGAGGCGAGGGTGCGTCGCCCGGGATATCGATCGCCTCTAAACAAACATGGCTCGTTTTAGTCGAAGGAGTCGACTTCTATCCCGTATAAATCACGGTTATTCCTTCCTGCGCCCCGTACATACGGGGTGTCCGTTTTCGTTCGTGTGACACAGACACCGTCCCGTGTCGTCACCGCTGCCGCCGTCGCTGTCGTCGCCGTCACCGCCGTACGTTCACTTTGCCTCGTAACCGAGCGAGTGAACGAAGAGGTGAGAGAAGTCGTTCCGAGGCACTCGAGGCTCTTGCGAACTCGCGCGAGCGGAGGAAGTGCTATAAGGGAGACGTCGGAGTCACGAATGCAACACCATTTTTGCCGTCAGAGGAAGAAGTTTATTCGTTCCCTTGTTAACAGGCAGAATAGATTGAAATGCACCGTGCGGAATTTGGCCGATAAACGTATTATGAAAGCGTTTGCTTCCCGTTTGTAGTTCCGCGTGTAATTGTTTAATTAGAACGTAAGCGAGAAAGTAAATTACTTCTCTGCAATTTACGGAATATTCGAGGAAGTAGTCATTGGATATTTTGCCTTTCTCAATGTGTTAAGCTCGATGTGTTGTATAATATAATAGAATTAATCTCTATTATTTAAATATATTTAAATATATATTTCATAAAAAGTGAAAGAGAAATGTGTGTTATGAGATTATCGTAAAAACAGAGAGAGATAGAGAGAGAAAGCGAAAGACTATGACAAATAGCACTTTTAGATAAGCAAATGCACCGCGTAAAATTATGAAGTCGTATATAAAATTTAAAATTTTATCGTCCAGTATAAAATTACTTTTATTGATGTCCGTGCTCTTTTTTTTACACATGAATTGTATTTACACTTCGGCGATTTGTTAACTCAACCGATTTATCAACTAGCAATCCCTTCAACTGTAAACTGACATTGAAAAATTACTGGCGCTTGATCTTCGCGATAATGTACAAAGAGCGTATTACAACTGAGTGATTACAACGTTTTGTTTTACATGCTCGTGAACGGTGCAAAGTTTCTTTAGCAAGTGCGAAAAGATGTATTTCGCCGATTACGATTTCCATAGAAAAGACCCGAAGTATCTTATCGGCTTGGCGTTGGCTACAAGATTACGCTAATCGACACCTGCGCGGGAGTAAATAATTATAGAACCGGCGGGGACAACGTTTATTGTTAGTCGTATCGCAACAATGGCTAATCCATACTGCGCCGGTTCACGCGAGAGTTGTTGACCGGCACGACGGTCGATGCTGTCCGAGAAAGAGAGAAAGAGAGAGAGAGAGAGAGAGAGAGAGAGAGAGAGCTTTCATTCTGGCTTAGCCTGTCGCTCTTTGTGAAATCGTCGGTTTGATCGACACGGACTCGGGCAGCCGTGGAATTCCTTGAGGCGAAAAGCCCGTTTCACGGGGATTCGTTCCGAGTTTAACGAGTGGTCGCTCTCGCAATGTGTCTGATACGCTACCCGGTATAATCCGGACGTAAAAAGGAGACGACGAAAAGAAGATGGTCGGAGGAGCTCTCTTACCTGCGACTGTGAGAGTGGCGTTCCTACTCGGGACGGATCCAGCCTTATTCCGCGCGACGCACCAATATACACCACCATCCTGCTCCTTCTTGCCGTGCATCACCCGCAGAAAGAACAAGGATCCCGTAGGCAGTAGGACCCGATGTGACTTGGCATCCCCCGGCGACGTCTGCACGAGCTCACCGTCCTTGTACCACTCTATCACCGGTTCGGGCTTACCCTCCGCCTTGCAGTTCAACGTCACCGGCTCATTTTTCGCGACTATTATGTCGGACGGGTGCTCGGTTATCCGTGGACATTTCAGCTGTCCTGAAAGCAAAAAAAGGAAATGAAGACTCTTTAGCGGATCTCTCGACGTGCGGTGTGTCGTGTCGTCTTGGCAATCTAATTAGTTCACCCCTTCAACCGGAGATATTTTCGCCACGACGCGCCGCATTGCATTCTTTCACGTTGAATTATTTCGTCTTAAATAAAAATAAATGTAGCAGAGAGACGGAAGTTACATCCAATTAATTTGTTCTTTCGCAACATTTCGATAATGACTATCGTATTTAGCTGAAAAATCTTATGAATGCTTCTACCGAATTAAAGCATTTTGCTATTAGTTTAAAATTTGCTATTAGTTTGGAGTTCATCTTTCCTTACTTAAATTTTTAGATGCTTCAACAAAACCGATCGTTCTTGCAGCAGTTCTTTTCGACGTTATTTTGTGGATGATGTTTTAAATTTTAAAACATACCTTAGAAGCCATTGGTATTCTATAGAGCTATTATTAACACGTACAAAAAATATCTATTATTAAGAAATTCTATTATTAAGAAAAGTGATTACTCAATTTATTTTCTTCCTTTTAAGTAATTATTTTTAACAAAAAATATTTTCTTGATAAAGTATACTTATTACAAATTTTAGAAAAACTCATTATTGTGTACTCAAAATAACAATTTTCTTTTGAAGAATGTGTAATCGGATTTATTTTAATTTAATAATCTTGTATAAAGTATTAAATTCATTAGAATTCGGAAAATATTTTAAATAATTTGATGCTTGTAATGAACTTGTGATAAATTTATATCTCAACTTTTTTTAAATAAATAATTATTGCTTACGTACAGTATGTATTTTTCTGTGTGTATACGAATGTTTCTACATTTAGCCGAATTAAAGCATTTAGCTTAGTCGCAAAGTTCCATTAAGTTTATTTTTTATTTACGAAATCCAAAAAAATGAATTTCGTAAATAAAAAATAAACTTAATGGAAACAAAAATTACATCGAATTAATTTTGCAATATCTCGACTCGATCGCATTTATCCGAAAAATCTTATTATTTCAATAAATGCTTTTGCTTTAATTTGCAATTAAAGCATTTTGTTCAAAATAGACTTTGTTGTAATAATAAATGTAAATTAAGATCTGTTTACAAAAATATTCATCATTAAGTTATGTTAATCGATATTTGTTGAGAAAGTTTACATAAATTTCCCGTTATTTCTCGCGTCTGATGTGTATTCCTCACATCCCTTTTGAAACACTACGTATAACACTGAGAAGATCATATAAATTTATTGGCACCTTGCCAATATTAATCTTTCGAAGAGGCTGCCGTCTTGCCAATATTAATATCACGAAGCCGCTGTTTACGTACTGATGCGATCGAACGCTTTTCTTCGCCGCGCGAACGCCATGAATTTTCTTCTTGTTTCGCCGTTGACTATCCTAGCTCTCTACTTTCTCAATTTTGTATGGAGCGCCACTGCGCGAAGGTGCACCGTGATCTCATTAATTTTCAAACACCTGGTCGTAAACCAGCTCAGAAACGAAAATTAAATCCGGCTTCAGCCTGCCTTATTTTTAAGCACTGTCTCGTAAAATTTTCAGTGCTTAATGCACGCTGTGGATCGCGCAACACAGGAAAAAGATTATGCAAAGTTTGTATTTATGTAGTAAAAACTATGTTAATGCTGGTTGTAATTTGTGCCAACGTGATGGCATTAAATTCATGTAAACTCGATTCGACATGTTTACGCGTTACCGCAATTAGCGGCAATATAGAATTGCATTACTAGGAATTAATGCAAATAATGCTGGACGTTGTGCGACGCATATGGAGATCGCATTTCTGGCATTAATTAATTTTAATTCAATTATTCTCGTTTTTATGCGTGAACGAAGGGAGTGATTTATTGATGAATGCGATATAACATGTGTTTTCATCAGCGCGGTGTAAACAAATCATAAACCGATTTGCCGTGACACACTGTACATTGCTTTCCGACTCTCGGCTAATGTTAGCATCTCGCTGTGACGTTTTATAAATAACGAACGTACGAATTTACAATAACTTAAATAATCTCAACAGACGTAAAAACGGAAAAGAGAAAGAGAATTATTTTCAATTATATTTATTATATCTTACATTATATTAAATTATATTAACTGATTTATTATTATTAAATTATTAGCGACTTTTTATATTATATGTATTAATTTTACATTTTTCTGCCTTTATATTGTGATTTTTCGATTATTTTATAATCTTGAAATCCTTTTCAAAAGCTGTCTGAGATGTTTTTTACATCACTGTTAAATATTAAAGGATCAATATTATTTTCAATTATATTTACTATATCGTGTATTATATTAAATTATATTAATTAATTTATTATTATTAAATTATTAGCGAGCTTTTATATATATTAATTTTATATTTTTCTTCTTTAATTTTCGATGTTTTATAATCTTAAAATCCCTTTCAAAAGCTATTTCAGATATGTTTTTATATTACTATCAAATATTAAAGGATTTAAATCAATATTCTAAATTAAATAACATTTTGTTATTTGTAATTTCCATGTGTCAAAATATATTATCTTATTACAAAACATGTGGTTAAAAACATAATCACATCTCTGCGGTTGAATTGCTTAGATTCAAAATAAACAGCGATATTAACATTGCGGGAACAACACACTTGGGTATAGCATACACAACCCAATTCGATTGCTTATAATAGCTTTCATAAAAAATAAACATATTGTAAACAACTCTTTTTAATTCAAACATTAAGGAACAACGGTACCAATCAAATGTTTTTAATTTTTATTAAAATAAAAAAAATCGGATGTCATCGAAAAGGCGTTTAAGAATTAATGCACTTGAAAAACAATAAATCAAATTTGAATCAAACATTTTTTTAAATTAAATTGTTTAACTCTGTTGTTTTAGTTCAATTAACGACACATAGAAGCAATGGCGAACTATAGGAATGATTAAAAATAACTCAATTTGGGTATAATTTGACATTACGAATTTAACAGAATACAGAGTACATCGTTGCATTTATAATATCGAATTATACCCAATTTGAATTATTTTTATAATCATTTCTAGATCCTATTCAATATGCCCTTGTATAACTAAAACAATGGAATCGAATTAAAAAATAGATTAAATTTGACTCGAATTTAGTTTATTATTTACTAAATACGTACTTTAATATAGACGTTATTTATTTTCAAACTAACCGTAGAAGTGAACCAATTTATAACATTTTGACACATAAAAGTTAAAAATAACAAAATGTTATTTAACTCAAATGATTGAGTTACCATTACCTCTTTGATATCTAACAGTGTATATGGATAAAAAGAATAATAAATTGCTGCATAAATTAATTTACAAAATAATTAAAGATTTTTTTACTGCCTGTGATAGCATCGCAGCGTTAATAAAAAGCGCAGCGATAGTGTTCCGACAGAGAGACTTGATGTCACGAGAGACTACACAACCATACGCCGCGCCGTCCAATGGATAGGATAATTCCACGGCAGTTTTTCGTCGTTCGCTTTAACAGCTACCAGAGATCGTCGCGTACAGTCGTGCATCTAGCACGCCTTTGACGCACGCACATGCACGCGCACGTGAATCTGTGTGTGACTGGTGTGTGTACGACACCCAGCGCGAAAGTCATACGTGTGTATGTGCGGCGCGGGTGTCCTATTTAGATAACTGAATTATGGATGAATTATTGGCCGCCGGTGTATACCATAGTGCAGGTATATAATTTGATAATATCGCCGCCTCTGGCGTCCTATCTCCATGCCACGAGATTTCGGCTCGCCATGGTGTATGTCGCTCGCCGAACGTCCATATGCATTATGCGTGCGCGCTCGCTCGCATACGTGCATACATATAGTATGTACTACGTGAGCGGCGCGACGCTGCATTGTCGCGTCGCCTCGCGTCGCATCGCATCGCCTCGCCTCGCCTCACCTCGCCTCGCCTCGCGTCGGTGTGAGTGGAGCAACGAGCAGGCAGGTATTAGTCATCGATAGTGGCTCGGATTACCTGTGGTTACACGCATTATTAGATAGGTGCACCGTGCTGCTGTCTAGTCGGCAGGCATTCCTCCGTGAAGTGCCTGTTCGCGTACACGTGTATTAAAAGGCGAAACCGATAATCCGATGACTTTTACGTAGAGAAAATCGATATTTGTGGTATTAGAGCTGAAAAAGGAACTTTTTCAAGGTTTTTTTTTTCGGAGAAAACAAGTATGATACTGATCGGTATGATAGTGAATGTGAATAAGGTAATTTAAATAGATAAAGAAACGCCTAGATTTTAGTGCTTAATGATATTTCTATATAAATTAAAAAAAAATCTTTTACATTTATATAAAGCGTCGATTATTAAATTATAATACGTGTCGATGTATTAACTTAAAATGATTATTGATTCGATTTGAAACGTAATCGCAAATTGAAGCTGAAATAATATATAAAAGTAATTTTATTAAGATAATTGATATTCTATGATTTATAACATGTAATTTTTAATTTGATCAGTAATTTTATACGTGACAATGTAATAAAAAA
>Ga0157363_1005353_pt1 | contig 11950 bp, 4 predicted proteins | sample AttsexASBM1_FD_111477 | JGI IMG/M metagenome (GOLD analysis project Ga0157363, IMG submission 111477) | Fungus gardens microbial communities from leaf cutter ant in Ribeirão Preto, State of São Paulo, Brazil - Atta sexdens ASBM1 | ecosystem: Host-associated > Fungi > Mycelium > Unclassified ...
TGAGGTCGAGGGCGATTTCACAGTTTTCAAGAATACCCTCTATATATCTGTAATTTTTTTATCATCGGTATTTGACGCAGTATATATCCAAGCAGAACAACAAGTCATTGATATCAAAATGACTCCAAAATGATTTTTAAAAGTCATTTTTCAATCATTTATGATTCATTTTATTAGTTATTTTGACGTTATCGTGACTTATTGTTCTGCTTGGATAAGTCTATTGATTCAAAGTCTGATTTATTAGATACTTGCGAGTGATGATTCAAGGCCACAATTATATTATCATTCAATAATCATTACAGCTTCGATCATAAGTATAAAGCATCCTCATAATTGACGTAAACATTCTAATGAAAAATAAATTAAGTAGTTTTATTGAAAAATAAAATTTTATTGAAAAATTTATTTTTTTATATTTTGTTCTCCATTTGCTCTTATTTTGCTCCACCTTTTCAAGAAAATGCAATAAAAAAACGCTTTATATTTATGACTGTGTAAATATCATAAATCTCATTACCAAAGAACAAAGAGAAACAGGAGGAAATGTATCAATAATGGGGGTAGCTAAATCCGCGGACGGATGTACATCATGGCAGCCATCTTAATCCATTTTTTTTATGTTTATACTACAGTTTTAACAGAAAAAAGATTTTGAGCAACAAAACAGTTCATTATTAATAAATTATAATATTAATTGTAAATTGTAAAAAACATCATGATGCATTGCTGAGCGTAGTGTAATAACTTCAACTCGAAATTGGGATAATCTTTGATGATGGGATAACCTTTCATCGGTTACTATTATCAGGAATAATGAGAATTTTATATTTTATTGTATGTATACTCAAAGAGTAAAGAGAAACAAGAGGGAAGTTCACTTTTTATGCTAGTATATATAGTCACTTCCGTCCACTTGTCTAGAACTAAACATTCCCTCCTGTTTCTCTTTACTCTTTGCTCATTACCTTGTGGAAATTTTCTCCATTCTCGAATTTTGCTCAGGACAGTTCTGAGGAATTTTCCCGTCGCTCGGATCCGCAGACGAAACAAGAACGACCAAATCTTCCGCATCCTTTCCATCTATCATTGCGTAATCGCAATCCGCAGGCGACATTCGTACAACGCACCGTTCGCCATCCTCGAGTAAAATCGTCGCACCCGAATTAAGCAACAATGGCTCGTGTCTCGAATGGAGTTTCACATAATTTGCGATAACTTCCGGCGTTACCGATTGATTGAAGGGAAAAATGTTCACTGATGACGGCCTCGGCGGTGACTCATCCCCCTCAATCATCTGCACGATCACTCTGCTTCCGACTTTCAATCCTAAAGTGATCTTCAAACTCGCTGACACGTAAATGCAAGAATGGATCGAATTCAGATCGAAATACTCTCTGTCTAGCGATGCAGAGCACTTGTCTAATATGTCTTCGAGAATGTAAATCCTCACGACAAGTTCTTGTGGAGGCTTGAGAGAAGAATCATCCTTTAGGAAATTTTTACTGGTGACATTAACATACTGTCGATTTTCCGGCACTTTTTTGACTTTACCTGCGAATGAATCGTTTTTAAGCCCTATTTGTAGAGAAAAAATAATTTTGCTGAAGTTTAAAAAACTAAACAAGAGATGCAGATCTGATATATATAATATATATAATATCTTGGTTATGAGAAGAGGACGCAGTGAATTTGTCAATAATAATCCTCTAATTTTTTAAAATCAATTTGATCTTAATCTCTTAATGTTTAAATCTAATTAACTTTGGTTACTGTTGATGCAAATGTGTATTTTTTATTAAGATGATGCGACGGAATCACTGACTCTCTGATCTGATTTTTAACTCTTTCATAGATAATGTTTATTTCTCATTCTGATATTTCTCCGATTTTTTGAGACAGGACAAGATAAGAAAAACAAATACAAAAACAAATACATATGACAATCTCGGAAATGTTATTTTTAATGATACGAGAAGTTCTGAAACGATTCCGAGATTCTCGTATTGAAATGCATCACTACTTGTTATATATTTTACTTATTTACAGAAAGTGTATATTTATTACTTTGTTCTTAATAAAAATTAATTGATTTAATAAAAGAATATGTATTATTTGTAACAAAATTTGACCGATCTTAGTTTCTATTTATCGTATTTGATGTACTTTGTTCTTATTTGTGTTTTTCTTATACTTGATCAAGCTGTTGGCCAATTCAATTATATTGAACTACGAAAATAATTATGTGAAAACTCTTGATTGTAATAATAATAATACAAAAAAATTTGGACATTTCAGCAATCAACTTGAGCATCCAACATAATTATTTTCAGATTTGTAGCCGACCTAATTTTTATATATGTACATAAGCAAATGTACTTCAGCAAAGCTATTTTTTTCTGTGTACAATAAAAAATTAGCGCTCGCGAATTGTTAACAAAATAAAATTCTTTTATGTCATAAATTTACACATCATTATTCCGCTCGGTCTTATGTTTTTCGGCGCACAGCTCCTCGGAATCAGAACATGACAGGGACCTTGCAGGATCATATCATGTGCATTCAACTGGTCGAAGGACCGGAAGTCCGGCAAAGGATACACACGGAACACGCGAGGCGCGCTTCTGCTGCGAAAGCTTTGCAGTAACGCATAATTTGCGGCGTTGTCCCTCGAATTGCGATGATCCTTTCTTTTGGCGAAGTAAGGCAAGATCTTGGCCAAAGGATTGCCTATCTTCGTGTTAGATACCTCCTTCTTCTTAACAACTTCATCCTTTATCGTTGCGCTTGCGATTGCATCAAGCACGTGCACTTCTGTAAACTCCTCGAGCAGCCCATACGCGAATTTCGGCTCTGAATCCTCTGCAAGGATTACATACAGAATATCTTCTTAATATCCTTTACATTAAATACGTTATTAAAATATTAAAAATATATTTAAATATATTTTTATATTCTCTTAACTTTGAAGAATTTAATGAAATCATTTGATATTATTAATATATTATTAATATATTAATGTATATCCTGATATATGTTAATATTTTAATAACGCCAAATAACTTCATCAGTTACTTTGACTACTTCCTTTGCAATCAACAACTTTCTAAAATATGATAATATTAAAACGGACATGGTATATACAAACAGATCAATTCAACATTTACGTAATCAAAAATAATAGCGCTATTTCTATAGCGCTAATTCTATGTTATATACTCAAATATATTACGAAAAACAAGCGACTTGCCCGCAATGAAAGTCACGGAGGAAAACTTTGAGATCCATGCCACGAGTGGCTGTCCTTTCGCGACGATTCTCACTTGGCTCAAGAGACTCGATTGTACTCTTTCCATTTGTAATTCCTATTACCGAATACGGACAATCGATTAATTCATTCATCATTAACGTAATAAGTCGATCTGTAAGAATTATCATACCAAAAGCTCGCGATCGCTTGTTGTGCGAGGAGCAATCTGAACGCTGCTTAACGAAGGAATATTTTTCACAGAGGACACAAGTACTTCATCTCCCTCTTGAATGTTCAAACTTCTCGCGAATGTTGCTCCGATACATAATGTTTCATCATTATTAACGCGAGCGATGCAAGAAAGATAGTATTTTTTTCCGTTGTGTAATATTTCGATCGCATTTTCCTGTAATCAAGTCGTCGCTGTATAATATTTTCCAAAAAATCCAAAAAAATTTCCTCTATTATTAATTATTGTGAATTATTATTAATTAATTTTAATTATTAATTTTATTATTATTATTTCATAATTTCTTATACAATTAGAAGCTATACGTTTCGCGGATTCAAACCCATTATTAGAATGCCAACGATTCATAAACATTGCAGTTCACTTCATCAGGGCGAAAAGCAGCCTAATGCCCGTGTCTATGCATTGGAGATTAAGGATTAGAATTCGACCAATCAGATAGTTTTAATTTTAATGCATTTCATTTTAATTGGCTGAATTTTAATCCTCAATTCACAATCCTCAGTCTCCATTGCACAGTGTAACACAGGCATAAAAGTGTTATTTCATTTGTGCGTTTTTGTCGTACGAATAAATATGTGCAAGACAAAGATCCTCGAATCTCTCTATCCTGTAGCCAATCAACAGGCTTGACAAATTTTAAAGTTAAAAGAAATAGCGGCCTAATACTTCTTGTATATTGATCGTTGTCACTCATAACTGCAATAATTATAATTCATTATAATCGTTTGTAGAAATCTGAGAAGAAAAAGACGTTTGCATGAATTTTTTATTTTAGCCCTGTTATTATTTTATATTTAAATTGTTATTTAATAATTAATATTTATTTATTATGCTGTGATGTGTCGAATAAGCGTAACTAATATTTATATCAATTTAAATGTTAATTTCATTAATTTATAAATTTCTAAGAAATTAAGTTTCTTTCTAAATTTTTTCTATAATTATTACAAATTTGAATGATAAAATAATATATATTTATAATTAATTAAACTTACAACTGAGTTAATTAAATTAATTTTAATTAATTAAAATTGATACACACATAAAAAACCTGTTATTTTAATAATTTAAATGAATTTTGTATAATAATTATAAAAAATAACACAGTGATATAAAATATAACGTATTTTATGAATTTTATTTTCATCGCAAAGCTATTTAACATGTTTGAAAAAAATTCCCATTTCTTAAAAATTAGAATTTTTTAAATATAACTTCATTTGTGTAACAAATGATTTCTGCATGCTACATATACTTATTATACTATATAATCCAAATTTTCATTTGCGCCAATGATAGCAAAATGTGACAATTGAAGAGAATCTGACATATGGATGAAAAGTAAGAATCTAATTCTTTAGATTTAGATTTTTATAACATAAAAAGTTTTCTTTTCTAAAATGATAAATGAAAAAGAAAATAAAGAGAATAATACACATTAAGTCAATGCTTAGAATTATCCTAGACTGACGAAAAATTCGGTTTATAAAAAAGGAAGTCACGTTTCAAAATCCTATATAGAGAGAGACATGTTTATAAATTCATTATACATCAAGATCATTTGAAAAATAAGACAACTTCTTTTATTTAATATTGTGAGATAAAGATGGAAATAATAGGATCAAAAATAGGTACATATCAAAGCCTATGTTTTTCTTTCATTATACTAGACTACATAAAGTTTCTATTTCGCTTATATATTTTTATCAATATTAGAGTCAAATGTACCAATTATTAAAATTAAATATTACAATCATAAAACTTATATTTAATTATTTTTTTCTGTATTTTATTATCCAAATTATAATAATTTACATATTTTATATTGCATCGTCATGAAAAAGACTCTTGTAAACTTAATAACATAATAATAAATAATATATTAAAATTTTATTTAAACGTAATCTTATACATCATGATAAAAACTATTTTTAATTTATATTGAAATTTGCGCTTTTATCGACCGTCGAGTTTATCATATCATCTTCAAATGATGCTTACTGTATTGAAATTTCTCATTAAAAGTCATTAAGAGCAATCAAATTAGATCAAATCATTAAGAGCAATCAAAACAAAAGGAACTAAAATTTCTTTATCCTCGTCAAATTTCAATTTTTAATCTTAAATCTCAATCTTCAATGCCGGTAATCCAATTCCGGTATAGGATTTTCCTATCTGTGAATTACATAGTTCGCGGTTCGCGCCACGCTTGCAACGAGCGCTAGTGTAGCGGAGGGCGCGCAGCAGTCACGTGACACTTGTTTTGACGACGGAAAGGTAGAAGTTGGATATTGATGACAGAGATCGCCGATTACGTAAAACGAGAGCTAACCTTAGTTTCCAAACGGCGCAGCCAGATAGCAGACAGATGTGCGAAGCAATTGTTCGCCGCAATGTATTTCACAACGAAACGTTCGTGTTGCATGTCGGCGTAAACGGCACAGCCCGCACAGTCATGAACGAATGAAACATACAGTCTAATGACGTGCTTCTCTGTAAAGAAAATCAAATAAACTTTGCACCATATAGCTGCCGTACTCTCTATACAGTGACTGAGGATGGGAATTGTTTTTTTTATCGGATTGATAATTTATATTTTATCTTGAATAAATTGATCCAACACAAATCGCAGAATAAAACATTTATATAGTAGTGTTTGTTTAAATTATATAGTAATTAAATTATATAGTTTTATTAAATTAGTAATATTATAGTAATATTAAATTATATAATGTTTGTTTAAATTAGTTAAATTAAAATTACACAGAATATAATCAAATATTTTGAAAAATAAATTCGGATTACATAAAAATTTTACACTGAAACTAATATAATAAAATTTCATGTTTTATAGAGAAAACAAATATAGGTGCTGTCTAAAAAGAATATTACCAAATGAATATTACCAAAAGAATATTAAGAAAATATCAACAGTAGGTAAAAGAAATCTTAAAAAACATTCCTTTGTATAAAATAAATACATATTTATCTTTGAATGAGCTATTATATTTCACTGAAATAAAGAGCTCAGTTGAGAGACTTGGTAGTTTGGAAAGAATAAACAATCCAACGAATCCAAACTCTCCGATTTTTCTTTGAAGGATTTTTCAAAGATGACGCGATCTAACCTTGATAGCACCGTCGCCGCGAGGTGTCGCCCGAGATGGCGCTACCGATTGGCTCGAGGCGCTCTATATCGGCCAATCGTCGCGCCGCGATTGGCCGTAACTGTGAGTTTGAACTAACATCAACTCAGTCAGCAGCGAGGTAACCGCTTACCGCAGCCAGCGTAAGCGATTCGCGAGAGAAAACGGCGACGTTGCACAGCTGTACGGCGCGTGGCATGCCAAGACCTTGTGAAACAAGCGACCTTTCGTCGTTCACACACGGATATACGAGGATCCCGAGTCACGTAGGTACACACGATTCGCATGTTCCTGATACATGCGGTACATGCGATCCGCATGAAAACCGTGAGAGGCACCCTGAAGCACCCATCGCGACTCCACCATATTTGCTCGTATACATTTCGGATAAATATTTTGCTCGTGTCCTTAGTGTCTTCGCCTGGGTCAGCCTTCGTCGCGATTGTTTTCAGCCGTCCCCCGAGACCATCGAAGGTGACAGAATAACGATCTCGCGACCGAATGAAGGCACGGAATGGACCTCATTCCTTTTACTTCCCGCGTTTTCTACTCCCAACGTGCCGCGTCTCGAGAACCGAAAATCCCTAAAATCGATGGATTTATCACAGAGAGTCACATAAATTTCTGTATCAGCGGAAAGTGGGATAATTCCACTTCATTTTGGCAACAAGTTTGACGAGTTTTTCGGTATGATTCGTACGAGAAACTCGTATCGATTCGTACGATTCTGTATGTCGTTCATGCATTAGCCTTTGATTGTGTTTCTGAATCAAAAGTATCTTGAACCTACTTTGGAAAAAACGTAGAACATTCCCACATAACCTTATTGTGCTTCTCTCACTATATCTAATCCGGGAATAGTCTTAATTTTCTTTGCATAAACGAATCTATTATCTGTTTTTTTCACCCACTATTAAAACTTATTATTATTTAAGTATAGTATATTATTGAGTGTCCTATAATTTGTAAATATTCGAGAGCATTGTAACTTTGCACAATATTTTCTTTAAAATTTATTTTCTTTAAAATTTAAAAAACAAATATTTCTCTTGATCAGTAAAAAAACTGCAACAGCTTCAGTTTTTTTATAATTGAGGTATAAGAATCACCAGGTGATTACCTGTATATTAATAATAATTTTCTAATTATTTTAAAAATCGAATTACTAGTTTTTGCTAAGAGAAAAATACTATTCTGATTACAATTACATGATAAAATAATTATGATTAGGACCTCCATTTTTTATAATTATTAGTAATGATATAATGTAATAATATATAGTTCTATCAAATATGAAGAAATATAATATATAATTTATGATAATTTGAAATATTAATGCAATAAAATGTCAAGATATAAGTAAAGTAAATAAAGTAAACATTTTTATTCAGTAAATACAATTGTAATGAATATAATTTTTTTTTCGTTTATTACTGTGGTAATAATAACTAAAATATATATATATATTTAAAAAAAATTAAAGATTTTCAATGTATGTAACTACATTAATAGCACAATTAACTATACTTGCACAGTTAAAACAACAATAAATATGTAATTGTCTCAAAAAATGATTATAAATTGTAGTTAAATTGTAATTATTTTTTCTCTCATTTTCAGTGTTGGAATCGTTTTCACATTAACAAAAACACATACAGAAAATTTCTTTTAAAGTATTTTGCACATCAATTCTAGATTGCACTAATTTACTTCAGTTCTAGTTTAATCCTCATGCAGGAACAGAAAACTATAATGTACAATTATTTGTAGTTGTGCTATGTCGCTTTCACTCGCATAATAAGGAATATGTGATATCACTCAGTGTATCTACTTAAACTTAGACCAAGGAAGGATCTAATAGAAACCTTATTGGTAAGTTTTTCGATATTAGTAGTAATAGTAGTAGGAGAAAGAATAGATTAAGTTCTTATAAAATAAGATGTAGGAGGAGTAATCGGAATCGAACTGGGGATTTGCCAATTATTTTTTTCTCATTGTTTAATTGGCTCCCGTAAATGGAGCCAATTGGCCAGTAACAAATCGACACCTAATTTAAATCTTATATACAAATCTTAAATCTTAATTAAATGTGATCAGTGAGTAAATAATGCCTCTTAATCTAAATCAGGATCTTACTCATTTCAACTGGGATTGTTATACTGGGATTGTCATAGCTGGAGCGTAATTTAAACGCAAAAAAATCCAGTGTATGTGAGGCGCGGTTGAGATCGAACTTGGATCCATGGATTGCTAGTTTGCAAACCGAGCCATCCGACGCCTTGATGCTCGGCGCTCGGTATACAAATTAGCAATCCGTGGATCCAAGTTCGATCCCAACTGCGTCTCACATACACTGGATTTTTTTTGCGTTTAAATTACACTTCAGCTATGAGTAACAATCCCAGTTGAGATGAATAAGATCCCGATTTAGACATAAATTATCTAAAGACTCTTGTTATCAGATAAAAGTAAAACTAAGTAAAGGGCATAAGATTCAAAAACAGTAAAACTTTAATAAACACACGTCAATATACTAATACTTCTCGATATCATTATTCTAAAAATTTTTAATAGTATAACATATAAAATGTCTTACAACAATAAAATATCTCGATTACATATTTCGGCTTCTAATCGAGCCATCTTCGGATTTATTATTGAGTTGTTCGGAAAGTTCGTGCCGCAAAAGATTTAAATTTAATAAATGAAATTAAAAATTTAAATCTTCCGCGTTTCAATTTTCCTTCAAAATCGGCACGAACTTTCCAGACAACTCAATATAATCACAGTCACGACTCGCAATAAAGTGAAATGATAAAAAACTAAGCAAAAATAAAAATAAAGATAAATTAAGTTAACCATCTTTGATGGATTGTATATTGACCGACTGCAATTGTTCTCAATCAGCTGCTCGACTGAATGTTAAAATTTCCATGAATCTATGAGTAATATGAAAAAATTGAGAACAATCCAGATTATTTATATATACGTCAATCATAATAAAACTCACCGGAGAAGTAACAAAGTATGATAATGTTAAAAACATGTCCAGTGATGATCAATAACATTCTTAAAAAGAGTCAATCGCATAATTAACAAATGAGATGGTCGGACTAACACATGTTACAAGATGTTACAATCAATGTTACAAGAGACTAGCGACGACTAAACAAAGGCTCGCAAAATTATTTTAATAACCATAAATTTAAACTATTTTATTAAACTATTTTTTTGTTTTAAAAATTTTTTTAATATTACAAACTGATACTATAGGTCTTCATAAATCATACTTATCAATAATAAACAGTATGTGACTTTGCATCATCGGAGATGATTAACTTACCTTATTTTTACTTGGTTTTTTTATCATTTCACTTTCAGTTGTAAGACATTTTATATTTTATACCATCAAAAATTTTTAGAATAATGATATGGAGAATAAGTATATTGACATGTTTACTAAAATTTTACTGTTTTTGACTCTTATATGCCTTTAGTTTTATTTTTATCTGATAATAAAAGTCTTTAGATAATTTATGTCTAAATCGAGATCTTACTTACCTCAACTGGGATTGTTACTCATAGCTGTAGCGTAACTTAAACGCAAAAAAAAATCCAACGTAAGGCGCGGTTGGGATCGAACTCAGATCCACAGATTGCTAGTTTATAGACCAAGTGTCGAGCCATCAAGGCATCAGATAGCTTAAGTAGTGGTGCACTGAGTGATATCACACATTCCTTATTACGCGAGTTTAAGCGATATACTACAGCACAATTACAAACAATTGCACATAGTTTTCTGTTCTTGCACGAGGATTGCACTAGAACCTAATTGAATTAGTGCAATCCAGAACTGAGATGCAAAAAATTTTTTTTAAAGTGTTTATTATTTGAATGTTTGTTTAGTATTTATTATGTAAATACATTAAATTTAAATAAACAGCAAAAACTACTTGCACTTAATGATCTATATTGAAGCACTAAAAACTATACATCAAATTATTTAACACATTACCTGTCCAACAAATGTTGGATAGGTATGTAAATGTTAGACAAAAGTATTGTTGGCACAGTAAAAGTATTGTTATTCCTATAAAATAGTCTGTAGCTATAAAGAAGATGACAGCAATAGTTTTTCTATAAAAATTTTTATTTTATACTTTATATTTAATAATTCAAATTATATAAATTGATAAATAAATGTAATCACAAAAGAAAGATAAAAATGTTTTCTGAGAGCATTCTACCTGTGGGCACAAAAATATTAGCACATTTTATTGTAATAATAAAGAAAGTTTATAAAAATGAAAATAACATTTAATTAATAATCCTTTATTTTAGTTACTTTCTTCAATTCATTTGACATTGAATAAAATTGAAGAAACTAAGTTGTTGAACAAATTTTATGGTATTTTATTTCGCTTTTCTAATGCTTTTTCATTGCATTTATTCACAGTGCATTTTATTCCATTCTTCTAACACTATTTTATTTAAAACTATGCGTTTCTTCAATCGGTTTTTAAGTTTACTCCACAAATGTTCAATCGGATTTAAATCTGAAAAATGGCGGTGTTTTGAAAATATGCGGAGTATTATGTATTCACAAACGTATGCCGAATGTTTAGGATCGTTATCTTGTCAAAATTAAAAATCACTTACTCAAGTTTTTAATATTTTTTTTCTAAAAAACAATTATATTTAATAGGGCAAATCAAACAATAATAAATATTAATTAGCGGGCAATGAAAGCATATATTTACAGCACGATATTTGGAGCGCAATACATAAAATATATTTACTATAATTTTAAATTATTGTACTTGTTGATAACAATTTCCTTGAACGTTTCGGTTTATTTTAAATCCTTATTTTAAATATTTTATCATCAGCAAAATAATGCCCATTAATTAATATTTATTACTTTTTTTCCAATTTTTTTTTTAAATATTTGAATGCACATTTTTATCCATAACTCTTTTAATAAACACAACTTCCCTTAAACCAACCCTTAAACCAAAAGAAAATTATATGAAAAAATGATATACTAAAAAATTATAATATAATAATAAACAAGGTGATAGATTAAAAGGACTGTAAAATCAAGCTATTTTCATCGATAAAAAAATTGTAACATTATGAAGCAATTTGAACATCGGATTCGGTTTCAGAACATTAAAATATGTATAAGAATACCATGATCTAAGCTCCGGTTTAAACATTAATTTTATATGTTGTGTTATTATAAGATCTGAGAATTTTTTCACACACACACACACACACACACACACACACACACACACA
>Ga0157363_1005354_pt1 | contig 11947 bp, 4 predicted proteins | sample AttsexASBM1_FD_111477 | JGI IMG/M metagenome (GOLD analysis project Ga0157363, IMG submission 111477) | Fungus gardens microbial communities from leaf cutter ant in Ribeirão Preto, State of São Paulo, Brazil - Atta sexdens ASBM1 | ecosystem: Host-associated > Fungi > Mycelium > Unclassified ...
AGTATATATATATATATATTTAAATCACTAATTTATTATATAGAGCATAAAAGCAAACTGTAGTAGCTATATACAATAGAGACAGACTAACATGAGAATAAAGAGATAGAGAAAGTAAAAGAGTGAGAGAGAAGAAGAAGAGAAAAAAAAAGAAAATAAAACTAGTTATAAGATAAGGTAACTAATCACAAAAATAGTACATGTTTACAATAAAGCATTGAAAATATACCTGTTCTTAGCTCCACTCTGTCTCAACATGTTAATGATGATGTTATCAATATTCAATTGCTATATGATACCAATACTTCTACTAAACCAAAATTATAAGATAAAAGCTTCTATCTTATTTTACTTCACAGATCTCTTGAACATCTGGCTTTTAATGTAAAAAACATCAAAGATTCTCTAAACTTTGTTGTTAGGTACATTAACAACAAACAAATCAACCCAAAATAATACAACAATATTCAGGATTTTAAGGATATATTAGTTAAACTGAGATTCTTTAATTACTAACAAGAACTCTTACACATTAAGACAGAAAATTTCAGCAAAACTTACTCTTAAGGTGAAACTTATTACCAGTAGAAACAACTTGAACAAGAGCAAATTGGTTTTTACAAACATTAAAAAGATCTTCTTTCCTATAGGAAATTAATTAAATTTCCAAATATTTCAAAAATCTTAAACCAACTCCTATCATCAAGTCTAACCTTAAATTGTATGCATAGGCTTCTAAACCTGTTTCTTATATGGAAGAAGTCATCAAGATAATAAATATGTTTTCTACTCTTGGTGCAAAGAAAATTGACCAAATACAGAACATCATCAAAGATAAACCTAAACCTAAACCTTAAATCTAAATGACTACCAAAGGTCCATTTAGAAAACAAGTCATTATTCTAATGAATAGAGATAATACTACTAAATTCATGAAAGAGAGTTTCTAATATGTCTCTAATATTAACAGGACCTTAAAAAATACTAAATCTGATGTTTTGGTTGATTTTATCTGATCTGACCAACTGAATATCACAGTTGTTACCTATAAAGTTGTATCTCTTTCCAACCTACAACTAATCAAGAATTATATTAAAAATATCAAAAATATTGATGTTATGGGTGTTGATGTTCCTTGTCTCCCTCAATTAAAGTCCTATTTGGAAATAATAGGTATCTCATACTATTCTCATAACAACCCATCAAAATACTTTTTGTTTAATAACATTAAAAAAATTATCAAGCAAAACCAAATTTTCAACAATATCATACTTATCTCCAAACTGCATGTCATCAAAATGTTACCTAAATTGGACATATCTATTGTTTGGGTAGATATATAAGATGTTCAGAGTAGAAGCAAGACTAAAGATCTTATTAATCAGTGGTTTAATATAGGAAACTATATCACTACTACCAGAGATACAAATATGAACCCAGATGTGTTCTAGTATAAAAACTGTTAAAGATGGAGCCATACAACTTTCTTGTGTAGGATCCAAGAAGCAAGATGTGTCAAGTGCAGTGGCCTATATAAAACCAAACACTACTACCAGTTTAAATAGTGTTGCAAGGCAAATGACAAAGTTAATTCTTCTTGACTTGAAACAAAAAAAGGCAAACTGTACTCATATATATTCAAATGCTCAAACTATCATAGTGATTACCAAGCAGACTCTAACCAGTGTTTGTTCTAAAAATATAAGTTTAATTGTGAATAGTATAGTAAAACAAAATCTGTGAAAACAGGAATAAGTCAATTTACTCAGTTGTGAATAGTACTCAAGCATGATTTTTAAGAATATTAAAGTTTTTTCTCAAAATGTTCACAAGAACAGTCTTATTATCCATTCTATTCTTAAAATATATTTAGATTTTGATATTATTTTTACTCAGGAGCTATCTTGAATATGTATATGTTTTATCCTGAGTCTACTCAATTGTAAAGGCAAAGAATTAGTGAATATTTCCAACTATCCTAACTAGATCATATTCTCTAAGAACCCAACAAACACTAGAAACTTTCCAAGAGTTTTTGTATATATTAATAGTTGCATTTCATTTCTCTGTTTTTCTCTTCATAATGATATTTTTAATTATAGGAATATTTCATGTATCTCATTCTTCAATTTCTACTTAATATATATTCTAATTTGTTTTAGTTAGCTTTAAAATATCTCAAAGATACTGAAGTTGACTTAAACAATATTCTTGTTGTGACAGGTGATTTCAATATTAGAAATTGTTTTTGGGACTCTTGTTTCCTATTCCACTCTTTTTATAAGGACATTCTTTTTGATATTACAGACTCTTTTTAGCTTGAAATTTCTAAATTTACTGAAAATTTCCCCACCAGGTATTCTAACAACAATCAAAATTCTAATTCTGTTCTGGACTTAGTCTTTCTTTATCCTAAATCAATAGAATTTAATATCCATTATATCTATTCAGATTGAAGACTCTTCTCTGATCATACATCTATCTTTGTCATTATTTTTATCATTGAGAAACAAGTTCAGTTACTGAGATATGTTTTTATTAAGAATAGTAAGAAAGAAGACTAATTTATCATAAAATTAAAAAATTCCATAAAAAATCTCAAGACTAATTCTATCCTTAATATCAATGTTTTTAAAGAAATCATCAATTGTATAAGCATTTCAAGAAAGTCAACATTACAAAACATTTCAAAGTTTGGTGAAATAAAAGTTCTTTGATAAAAAAATTGACAAAATTGCAGACTATTATCAAAGCTATTCAACATAACAGATATCTATGTATCCAACTTAAAAACTTATAGAAAGTGTTTCATAATACCTTCAATTTAGCTGAACTTTCTCAAAAGTAAAACTCATTGATGTTATTAGCAAGTACAATAACTCTTTGACTTTTGGTTTAGATAAATTATTATAGAGTTATCTTAAGGTCATTATAAAAGATAAAGAATGCATCAATAAGTTGATTGATATTGTTAATGCTTGTATCAACTTGGATCACTGGCTATTTTACTTTAAAATGTTAACTATGATCATTATTCCCAAACTAAACAAGATATTATATAATTTTACCAAATCATTCTGCCCAATTGTTTTACTTAATACAACTAGTAAACTGTTCAAAAAATGATTGAAAAACAGCTACAGTTCTTATTGATCTCTAATAATTTTATTCATTCTTATCAACTAGATGATCTCAAATATTGTTCTTCTACTAATACTGGAGTAGTCTTAACTCATATCATCTGATCAGGCTGAGTAAAAAATTTGTATATCAGTACTGTTACTTTTGACATTGTCTAGTTCTTTTCTTTTCTCAATTACCAACTTTTTCTTTTTATTCTGCATAAAATAGGTTTTGATCATAAAATTTTAAAGTTCTTTAATAATTACCTAGTCAATAGAAAAACCAAGTATTTATGGAACAATTTTTATTTTCTATTCTATAATTAGTTCTTTTTCCTATTTTATCTGCTTTATATCTTTTTCCAATTTTTCATATTTTGAAAAATTGTTTAAAAAATCTAAAAATTCCTATTTTTTTTCTTTTATTTGTTAATAATAGACTTTTTATTTTCCAAAACAAATTGTTATCTATTTCTAATACAAATATTTTTTGTAGTTACAATGTTATTTTATCTTTTCTTACTAAATTTAGTCTTGTTATGAAATATAACAAAATTAAAGTTTTTTACTTTTTCAGATCATATGAAGCATTTATCCCTTTTCAGCTAGATTTATTCTCTCTAGGTAGACTATGTTTACTTTTTAAGACCACTTAGAAATACTTAGGCTTCATTTTCAACTGCAAGCTATTATTTCAAGCTTATATTGACTTCTACATAAATAAGGCAATCTCAACTGTTAAATATATGAAGATACTTGAAAATTCCACAAGAAGTTTTATTTCTCTCCAAAAACAATGTCTATTTGTATATATTTTATAGCTTTTAGTTGTAATACTACAACAAAACCTTTCTTCACTACTCACTCAATATCTTAAGAAAAATACAATGTAGAGTAATTATCTAGATTACAAGAGCCTTTCACACTTTATCTATAGAAAGTATTTCACTTAAAGAAATTATATGACAGATTTCTCCTCAGAGAGTTTTTACTCTCTTTGAATTACATTATCAAGTTGTTTATTACCTATAACAATCCTCAATCCCTTACTAAAAATTAAACTCTCTCAATTAAACTTACTTCAAAACAAACCTTATTAGACAAGGAATTTTCTCTAGGAAATTATCTTTGTAATAGTTTTTCAAATTATGTTTCTTTTCACTTTAGACCCCAGGATATTAAGATTTAGATTTACAAACTTAATAATGTTATTATTGCTTTATCTTTAGATTCTTTGTCATGTATTGTCATTTCAAATATTAGCATCAAGAATTACATTACTATCTTTATATCACACATTCACTCATTTAATTAGCTAATTATCAAAATATGCTATTAAGCTATCAATATATTTATTACTGAAGTAGAATTATTTGTTATTAGATATAGTATTTTATTACATACTATAAAGAAAATTTTCAACTTATTCTTTCATCTCTATTAGTTACAATTTGCTATTATATCTCATGAACTAAGAAAGTTTTTCTATAAAGATATTAACAACAGTATTGAATTCTGAAACTGTTCTAGTAAAGAAAACTGGTATTTTTAATTAGTCTGTTTCTTAAGTATGTCTTCTTAGAACTCTAGTAAGAAATGTATCTGTAATAACATTATATCTTAGTAAAAGATAATCTTTCAAGTATCTAATCTTAAAGAAAAGAGCTTTCTAAAATAACATATCTTACACAAGTATAAAAGGTTTAATAATTATTGAAATTTAAAGAAAGATACTATTGGTCACTTTATGATATTCTTTAAACTCAATTGTAGAATGTTTTTATTTATAATATAAACATTTTTATTTATTTTTATCTCTTTTTCTTTTTATTTCTTTTCTTTTTTGTTCTTTTTCTCAATTTAATGTTGTTTCTATCTATTTGTATAAAATAGTTACTACAGTTGACTCTTATGTTCTATATAATAAATTATTGATTTTAAATTTAAAAAAACTTTTTTAATACAAATTATTATTAAAAGTGAAAATCAATAAATATAAATAGAATATTAATATAAGAATAATAAACTTAATTACTTAAATATAATTTAAAAGTTAATTAAGATAAAGATATAATATAACTTATAAAATATTTAAAAAAATAAAAAATATAATATCAAAATATTAAAAGAAAAACTAAATTTAACAAGTTTAAAAAACTTTTCAGAATATTTTCAAATTTTTAATTATTTATTTAATAAGAGAAAATATCAGAAAAACAAGAATAAAATTATAAAAATTAATTTATTAGAAAAACTTAAGAAATTAAATATTAAAGCTTATATAATAATATAAACAATTCAAAGTAAAACTAATTGTAAAATTAAGTTTAAAATATATAGTATTATATTTTTATATTTTAAAAAAGAATAAATTTTTATAATTAGTATAAAATTATTACAAACTTTATTCAACTTATATTTTTATAATTAATAAACTAATTTTTACAAACTAAGTTATATTATAAAGTTTTAAATAAAAGCTATTTATATATATATATAATCTTTATTTGTTAATATCTTATAAATAATTAAATTTGTACAATTAAACTTATATTGAAAAGTATTTATCAAACTATTTTATATAAAAAATAAAATATTACTTTAAATTATACTTATAATAAAAATAACAATTATAAAAAATATTCTGAATTACATAATTAATTTTGAAAAAAATTAAAAGTAAATATATTAGATATTTTAATATAATAGTTATAATAAAGTAAAAAACTATTATTAAAATATTTAATAAGTCATAATATGAAAATGATAATAAGATAAAAATATTATATTAAAATGAAATTACTAACTTAATTAAAAATAAATAAAATAATAATAGTTTTTTAATAAATATTTTAAAAAGTTTTTAATAATATATATTAAAATTATCAAAAAAAATCCAATTGTAAGTTTAATAAAAAATATATAGTAAGATATTATAAATAAGTATAATATAATTTTAGTAATAAAATAAATATTTATTCAATATTATATATAATACTATATTATTAAGTATAATTCAAATGTATATAATTTACAAATTAATTTCTAATAATATTACTAATTTTAATATTTTATATTTAATACTTTATTTTTTTAAAAATTAACAATTTATTACATAGAATATGAAAGCAAACTATAATAGCTACTTTGTAATTACATACATGTATACTAAAATAACAGAGAGACTACAGAAAAAAAGAACAAAAAGAAAAAGAGAAAAATTGAAGTACAATAAACTAAACAGCTATTCTTAAAAAAGAATGCACTATTGTTAAATTCTAGGAAAAGAATAAGATAAGCTATCATATTTCTTTTCAAATTCCAATAATTGTTGAATTATTTACATTCATATAAGATATGTCTTCTTGACTCTATAGAATAAGCATATGAAGTTTTCTCTAGGAAAAAACCTAAGCTAATATTCCTCAATAAGAGCATAAATAACTACCCTTGTAACTCTTATATAAAGAGAGTTAGAGTGATCTATGAGCTTGAGCCATAGGCCTCTATTCTTGGTAGACAGTTTGAAAGAATTAAAGTTATCATCAAGTAGTACAAGAAATCGTCTTTTTTTGAAGTTAGATGTCTAGAAAGTTATTTTTCAAGAATTGAGAATAAATTTGTTTCAAGTAACAAACTTCTTAGTATTGCAATCAACTGCTACATGTAGAGACCAGTTGACTTTGCTAAAATAGTCTCAAAAATTGATGTGATTGTTGACACTAACTTTGAAGAATTCTTTAGAAATAGCTGTAAAGTGGGTTTGATATGAATAAGGTGAAGAATCAAAGATCCTTTTAGCAATATAAATAAAGTCAGTAATAACAATGATGTGCTCAACATTTGGAGTGTTAATAGCTTGATTAATCTCACACCTGATAGTGAACAACTCAGCCTCAGTAGTGGTAACATTGATGGCTCAATAAATAGTCTTGATAATAGACTTATTGTATGAGTAAACATGGAATATTGAGATAGCAATGCTGTTTTTGATGCTTATATCTGAAATAACAATAGATAATATTGAAATCAATAAGACTTCAATAACTACATTGTTGAGATTTTTAATATGATTGTTGATATTATGAGGATGATAGTAAAAAGAAAATTAATTAGAAAAAGTGTTAATAAGTCTGTTCCTAGGAGAGAATTCCTAGTTGAAGTATAAAAAAAATGAAACATATTCTTTGCTACTGTTATCCATATCAATTAAAGAGCTTTGAAGACTGAGTCTCTGTTTGCTAGTAAGGCTTTCAATAGATAGCCTATGCTGGACTTATTCTTGAAAATTATTGGTGGAGAGAATCAACTTAATGATATAATTAAGAGGAAGGAACCACTACCATAGATAAAATCTCTGATTTAGTTTCTTGAGCTAAAGGTTGATAGGTACAAGCCCTATGATAACTTCAACTTCCATTAATAGCAATGTATGAAAGATACCTATAATCTATAAAGCTGTTCTTTGCTGTATTTTTCCAAGACTTTTGAGAGAATAATGGAGTAGCACATTGTTATAATACTACAGTTGAGAACTATAAAGGACAATAGGTAATGCACAGCTCCTATATAGATGTCTTTTCTGAAGTGGGTTTAACCCTCTTAATGAATTACTGAGCATTTTCATGCATTTGACCATTAATATAGCTTTGTTGGCATAAAAGTTGATATGCTGGTAGAAAGATAATTTTTGATTGAAGAAGAATCTAAGATAATACTACATGTTTTTAGGACAAAGAACAGAGCCTCCAAGAGGTGTAAGGTTCAGCGGGGGAGGATTGAAAATCTCATGCGACCTGGAAAAGTGGAAAACTTCAGACTTTCTATACTCAACAACTAAACCAAACTTGAAAAGAAGAAAAGAAGCAACATTGTAACTACAAAATAAATTTGCATTGGACACCTTGATGGATTTGTTTTGAGATATTAAAAGTCCATTGTCAATAAATGAAAGAATGAAGATTGGAATTTTTAAATTTAATAAGCATTTTTCCAGAATATAAAGAACAGGAGAAAGATACAGAGCAGATAAAATGGGTGAAAGGACAGAGCTCTAACTAACCCCAATGTCAACATTACAAAAATAAAAATAAAATTCATTCTATAAATACTTAAATTTTTAAAGAAGAGTAAAACTTTTAAATCAAAGCCCACTTTATTAAGAATAAGTAGTAAGAGATAATAGTTGAGTGAAGGAAAAAACTAAGTAATGTCAAAAGCTAGTATGCTTATGGACAAGTTTTTAACCTAATCCAATCAGACAAAGTAGGTAAGAGCAACCCCAGTATTAGTAGTAGATTGTTGTTTAAGCCCACCTAGTTGACAAGGATAAACATGTCACAAACTTCATTCAGCTTGTATCTCCACAACCAGTAGACTGATTTTTCTAAACCAAGTTGTGCTAGAAAGCCCCAAATGAGGGCTATCTGCACATATATGGGAGGTACAAGAGTGACAACAAATGACTAAGATATCAGGCTATCAGTAGCTATAAAAGCTTTGCTGGCTAATATCTCATAAACAGCTAAACGGATTTGCACAATCAAACTTGTGTTGGAAAGTGCTTATCAATCTGTTTACAACAATATATGATGTGTTTCAAGGCAATAAGTATTGGTAGAGATATAAGCATATCAATGTAGTGACATAATTAGTTATCTTCTAAAATTAGCCTGACAGCTGCTATGACAGATGATAGCTCCCATCAGGTATGAGTTTTGATCATGTGATGGCAACAGCTTGTGCACGGACCATTACTCTTTTGTATATATACCTTTGTGTCTGAGGACTAGACCTCAGACTTAACAACATCAATTATTTCTGTTAATACTTTTTATTATCTGTCAATCATCATATCCTTATACTGAACCCCTGAAACACTATTCAGCCCCAATATCACAACCAGTGAGTATCTTATTTGTGATAGAACAAAGTTATTGGATAGTGAGTGAAATTGAAGTCATTCACTTATTATTTTCTCAAATAGTTTATCCAATGTATTTAGGAGTACAATGGGGTAAAAGAATTTAGGGGAGTCATATGAAGACTTGTTTGGCTTGGAAATAATAACTATAGTAGATGTCTTGAAGTAAGAAGACCATAATCTTAGATTAATACAGGCATTAGTAATGTCGATGAATTTGGATAAACATTCATAGTTTTTGACAATCATCTTAATATGCCTCTATAAAAGCTTGTCTGGTCCAGAGACTGAAGAGTTGCTATATTTGTCAATAGTACATTTGAGCTCCTCTCTGAAGAAAGAGATTACAGATATATTTCCTTATCAGATATTTTATCTAGAAAACTTGGATTAATTTGACAATTTTGAGCTAAATTAAAAGACCTGTGTAATAAGTTTTATAGATTGTCTAGTTTAATGCAGGATTGACTATTGAACTGAATTGTTTTGATGGCTGGAAGTTTTTGTTTTTTGACCTAGTTCATTAGCTCCTAGGGTCCATACTTCTTGTTTGTAATCTTATTAATTTTTTGATCAAAGAATTCATGTTTGGTTTTTTTAATGGTTTTCCTGAACTTTTTCCAGTCTTTGATATGTTGAAAATGCCTATAAGCCTCTAGGTTATTGTAGCAATTGAAATCTCACCACACTTTGGAGTGCTTGGTGATATAGACAACTTTGGAGTGCTTTTGCCATAGATTTTTTATATTGTATGTAATCCTCTGAACAATCATTTCTAAATTGTTTGTGCACAGGAGATGAGATGTGTTAGTGTTGGTAATAAAGTAAATAAGCTTATTGATGAATAGTGTTTCTTCTTTACTGCCTTTGATTAAGGAACATTTCTTAATCTGAATATGTTCTTCAATAATGGGTATCTCGACAGTAATAGGAGCATGGTCCAATGATAGCCTCCATTCTAAGTGGATTCTGTAGCTGTTAAACTTTGGATATCCAGATCAAAGAAATACAAGATTTAGAACTGAGTTAGAGATTAAAGAATTATTAGAGTATCTAGTAGAATGAAATTCAACAGGCTTAGAAATTTCTAACTGAAAAGAGTTGGCAACTTCAAAAAGAATGTTCCTATATTAGGAGTGATGTGGAGAATTTGAATCCTAAAAATGATCTCTGATGTTAAAATCTCTAGTCAGAATAAGAATGTTATTTATATTAACTTCAGTATTCTTTAGATATTTTAAAGTTGATTGAGACAAATCTGAATAAATGTTAATCAAAAAGTAAATAGAACCATAATTAAAAAAGGAAATGTAAGAGATGTCTTTGTGTTTTAAAATATTGTTCCTAAGAGAAAATCTCAAAAAGGAGAGATAAATGTTAATATACATAATGACTCTCAGAGAATTAGAAGGATATGAATATACCCTAGAGAAAGTGACCCAGTTAGAATGGTTAAGAACTCCAACTAACTCCTCTTCTTCATAGTTAGTAAAGCTTGGAGTAGTTTTTATAATAGACCATGATGGTTTCTTGGATAAAGATGATATCAGCAGAAAGTTGAGTTTCAAGGATAGTATTGATAAGGAAATTGTTTTTCTGGATGTTTTGTAAGAAGATTTTTAATGATTCTAAAATTATGCTTGAGCTTTGCTCATAGCTGAGTACATCAACTTGGTTTGGTTTTCACAAAGCTTTTGATATTTCTTAAAGTGTTAGAATAGGCATGAGTTGAAGTTGGCCTGATGATCACCTTTGTAGTCACCCCCTTTCCTCCTACTACCATCTTGTATAGTTAGCGCTCATAGGAAATAGTAGCGATTTACACTATCTTCATTTTCTTTCACTACTACAAGCAAGTTAAGCATGGCACCAAAACAAACCAACAACAAGAAACAGTCGTTGATCTTCGTCAATCCACTCCTAAGCCCTGGCTTCCAGAGACCTCAGGAGGATTCAGACATGGACTGGAGCATGGATCCACCACAAGCTCCTACCTCACTTACACCATGTGTTACTCCTGCAAGTGAACATGTTCCATTGCCTCATGTACCACCACAGAATAAGGGTTCAAATGGCAAAAACAGGGCAGCTTCTACTGCGCCTTCGGTATTAAGCTATGGTGAAGAACAACCAGCAATCAGCAGCAATTGGGATAGATCACACTATCCGTTATCTATATTCGGATCAGAGGATACTTTCGCTAAAGATTCCGAAATGATTTACGACTCTCTCTCGAGAATGAGGAGTTTCATCAAACACCATCCAAACCCAACGGAAAGAGAGGTCACACCTGTTGTCGAAAAGCTTTGGAGGTTAATCGACACTATATATGCTGCAAAGTGGGATATGGTCCCTTTCAGCAAAGACAAGAATCTGACCATTAGAAAATGCATTGGAGACCGAATCATGTCTTACTACACGTAAAAACAGCCTTCAACCGAATCATCAAACACGACAATGATGAATACCCCATCTCCTCTGTCTTCTGCAGAGGTGGCTCCTCCTCCCACCGTAAATACACCAAGGACCCCACCTCCTCCCAACAAGAACGTTAAGTCTACCACCAAGAAGGATCCCAAACCTTTGAACTTGAAGAAGTCCTACGCGTAGGCTTCAAAATCTAATCTATCGCACATTGAAGACATCGTGCGAGTCAAAGAAGCATTTCCTGCCCTGTCGGCAGATGAAGTAGGAAAAGTATTGAAAATTAAAAATAGCGGAGGGAATAACAGTAAGCCCAAGATCAACATGACGACTAGGGGGCCATCTAGGAAGAAGATCATCATACCGATGGCCAAACATATTGCTGAGTTAATCGTCAACTCAGCTCATATTCATATCACTAACATCAACAAATGTCTGAGAAACTCCAAATCAGACATTGTCGCAGATTTCATTCGAA
>Ga0157363_1005356_pt1 | contig 11944 bp, 2 predicted proteins | sample AttsexASBM1_FD_111477 | JGI IMG/M metagenome (GOLD analysis project Ga0157363, IMG submission 111477) | Fungus gardens microbial communities from leaf cutter ant in Ribeirão Preto, State of São Paulo, Brazil - Atta sexdens ASBM1 | ecosystem: Host-associated > Fungi > Mycelium > Unclassified ...
TATATACAGATGTACGCATGACCCAATTGAGGAGTATCGTTTCACTCATTTACGAGGATTACTCTTCTCCATTCTCTCAAATTCCACTTAACACCAAAGTGCACGTGCATGCGATCGTTATTTACACGCTCTGTTGGATAACGCGAACTTTGATTGATGAATGTCTTCACACGCATCTCGTTAAACATCATTGGGTGCTTTCCATTTAATGACACAAGTCGACGCAAGTGTCATTATATCCTTGTTACTCGAAATTCTGTTCTCAATCGTCAAAAGGAAAAAACGTCTCTGTTAAGCTACTGATTCGGATAGCTAGTAATTTCTGAACGAATCCTTTACAATATTGGTTTAAATCTTTATTTTGAGATTATTCTCCACACGAGAATATTCTTTGATCTCTCATCTGTGGTTTTATAAGAAGGACTGTTTCTATCCATATTATCAGCAGGTTAATTGTGTCATATGAAGTGTCATAATAAATGTTATGGAATGTCTCTCGTCATTTTAAGATTTATACATCAGAATTTCTGTTATCAAGAAACTAAAGGCTTGCAAGATACTGTTGTCAAAAATAGAATTGGATTATAGAATTAATAATTCTGATTTTGGGACTTTTGATGTAGATTCGACAAAAGTAGCAATCGATCAGTGACAGAATTCTCGTCGAAAGTCGTGTAGTATAGATGATAGAAAGACTTCTGATTTACCATCTGTATTATACGACCTTCAACGAGGATTTTGTCGCTGACCTGTTCCAATTCAAATTGGATCTTTTAGAAGTCTTGGACATCGTTACGTGAAGTCGCGGTTTTGACAGCAGGGCTCAGGAATTCTCTAGATTGCTGCGATCTAACTACGTGTAGCCTCCTCGAGGAGGATGTCATCAGATCTTCGGATTTGTTTCATTGCATGGTGCTATAATCCTTCATAATGGGTCAGAAAACCATAAAGAGATTTAAAAAAAAGAAATATATCTTTATTTTACTCAAATGTTAAGAAAGATAGAATGATGTTTCTGTCGACTTGTATCACTAAATAGAAAAGCTTTTACTGAATTGATCCTAAAACATATCACATTCCATTCGAAGAGATGTGTTCTACTTATCGCTATTGCGTGTATATCAATTGTTCTAGAGATGCACAGTGTTACCGCTCGTAAATTTTCGAACACTTCATATATATATCCCATATTACATAAATAGAATTCAGTATATCTCCGTATTACATAAATAAAAGTCAAATAAAATAGAGTCATTGATCTATTTTTACGATTTTTATTTCAAATGATTTTTAATTTATTTTCGGGGATTTTTACTCATCTCATTTTTCCTCTTATATACCTCTTTTACAATTATTAAGCTTTTACATATAAAATATTTTTAAATAAGATGACATTAAACTTCGTCATAGACTACGGTTCTATTTTATAATATCGCCAAAGTTATATAACATCCGATATAACTACTGACGTTAAATGCCATGTAAATGCTATTTTAGTATAGCGATAATAGCGATGAAGTTCGTTTTACTACGTCAATATAATTACGTCGTGAAATAGCGTTACACGGCGTCAGTAATTATAATATCGAATGTTATAATTTCGACATAAATCAAGTAAACGTAATAACATACGGTAAGTGCTTTAAAGTTTCTTTACAAGCATTGTTTTACAGAATGTCCGGAAATTTATTAGCGGTATTATAATTTGCGATGTTTCTTCTTAGAGGAATTTTGAGAGATTTTCTAATCGAGAGCGATTTGTTGTACAATTTTATGGCACGGACGCGATAATAAAGATTTTCATTATACGAAGAACTTAGCCCGAGTACTTAATAAAAAAAATTATATATTATATAATATTGTTTTTTACAATATTATATATTATACGTCGCCGGGTGTGTCATGTACAAATAAGACTCTCTCCAATAAAACTTGTGCCTTCACGCTTGACACGCGTAGATTATTTAGATTATTATTATGTATATTCCCACGTTACAGTCGATAGTCGGCGACTTCGCGTACTAAATTATAAAATTTGTTAAAAACCTTAGGGACAACATTCTAAAATTAGGCTTACACTTAGTTTTGTCACAATTGCGATTGATTTTCCGGATTATTCAAAGTCATATTCGAGCGAATCGCTGTGTTCAGAGAATCAGATTATGAAGGAAACACCATGTAAAGTAATTCTAAGTCGCAGATTCATTAACTTATTATTATGAAGTTTAGACGATTTTCCAAAAGATAAAACTCCAAATATTAAGATTGTAGTCTCACTTTTACACGGTGATAAAACGACTTCTTTACAAAAACAAATAATCTCGCGATCATAATTTTATCGGAATGTCTTTCACGCAAACACTTTTCCCCTTGTCGCATATATTTTGCACGAAAGAATGACGAGGGAAAGCGTCATAGACGAACGCGATGGCTAATCCTCTACGCTCAACACATCTTCGTCTTCATCTTCGTCCTGACCGTAATCGTCATACGTTGTTTGCGTGTCCTTCAGGTCATCTTCCTCCTCCTTATCCCCCTGCGAGCACAGCGTGCATCTCGATTCATTGATTCCGTAGTTGATGCACGTATCGCCTATACACTCGCAACAGCCATCGTGGAACCACCTGTAGCTCGTGGCGCCCATGCTCTGGCAGGATGCCCGACATTTGTTCCAGGAATTGCATTGCGCCATGAACGCGACCGTGCAGTTCACCGTCATCACGTTTGGCTTCAACGGATGCAGCTCCTCGTTCGCGGCCTCTATCAATCAAAATGTATCATTAACTCATGGCAACTATAATCAACATCATTAGCATCTCAATGAGCTTTAACCATCACAGAATCTTTAACGCGTCGCAATCACTTAATCAAAACAAAAAGCCATAATACATCAAAATGCTTTCAAAATAATTACACTGTTCAATACCTAAATTCTCTCAGAAGTTTCATAGTACATATTCTGCAGATTTTTTTGTGCTGAATATGATGCCATCGTTAGAATTCGTATAGCGCACCGGGATTGAGAATCCTAACTTAAACGAAGAATTAATTATTTCTGGAACGCAGATAAAAAGAGTCACGAATCAGTCATGAACTACTACGACCGTATATTGTATTATAGAAGGAAAAATAGAGGAAAGAAATATTAATAGAAGGAAACTATCATGATTGCGGAATCTAAGAGAATGGTTTGAGATGAGTTCTAACTAACTCTTCAGAGCTGCAGTCAACAAGATTAGGATTGTCTTGATTATTGACTAATCTTTGATAGAAGAAGGAATAAGAAGAAAAAAATCAGGATTTTTTTAAATCAGGCTTTAATAAAACCAAAAATTACCTTACTATTACATCCCAATTTATTAAAAATATTGATAAAAATACGTGTTATTTTTTATGATCGTGTTTAGCACGAAAAAAATGTTGAAATATATATTGTAACATGTCAGAAAAAGTGATTTTTTTTTTTTTATTGAACTATATATGTTTATAATTATACAGAAAGTCAAACAGCTTGATGAAAATAAGTTGTATAATCAACTAAAATTCATTTAAAAACTCTTGAATTGTACTTTTTCGTATCGTGGAATTTATCTAGAAATAAGATTAAGATTTTGTTCTGCTATAAAAAAATGTTCTGTTACAAAAACATTTTTTTTAGCTTATTTTATCTTAATTTATTCAAAATCCTACATGCTACGCAAAATTTTATGTGTTTAATACGTAAAAATCTTCGGGATACGTACTATAATACTTTGAAAAGAAAAAAGTGATGACTTTTTATCGAACAGTATTTTATTAAAAGTCATTTTTCAATCAATCATTGATTAATTTTTGTCATTTTCACATTATCGTGACTTTATTCTATTTGAGCGGCTCATCGATATTTATTGTGTTATTTAATTTACGTTTACATATTCCGCGAAGAAGTTGTTTCTTTTCTACGTAACATTCTGATGAATTATTTGCACGCGACACGCGTGATCGATTGATCAACCAATTCGTATGCGTCGATAGTTTCTAGTGATTCTCAGGTATGGTAGGAATCGTATACTTTCTCTCGGTGGTGTAATTTCGATACTTACGTATATGATATTTCATTTCGTTCTCGTGTTTCGGCGCGAACACCGTCATGTCAAAATCTACCGGATATGTGAAGGTGAGCCATCTCTCGTGTGGATCCGCCTCGGCTGTGAGCGCTTGGAAGAGCGCTGGCACTGGTTCGCTGAATTCCTCCACGTGAGATTTCCTGCTCAACGGATTGTCGGTGATATTCGGCTTCGGGCATAAATCTGAACACCCATAGAAATGTGTTATATCATTTATATATAAATGGTCGCATGAAAATTATCCTTAGAAAGTAGAATTAAACCGGATTAAGGCGGTTTATAAATTAGATACCCATTCCCTCTCACCCGTACAAAACATTTCAATAAATTAAAAATCGTTAATAATATTTAATTATAAATTTTATTTTTTTACACAGTGGTTATTTCAAGAGTAACATCGACATATTTTATAGAATATGCTTGAAATAGCGATCAGAAAAGAAATAATTTATTTTAGTTCACATTAGTCAATTAGGAATATCTAAATCGTCTTATATTCTTAATTTTATATAAATCTATTTTTATGTGAGCATTTTAATTCATAATTAAATGACATTCAAACTTTTTAGCATATCTAAATTGAATTGCTTTCTCCAATCACTCATTCTAATCTCAGAATGATTATCAGAATCTTTATAGAATCTATAAAATGTTTTGTTTAAACCTTAGTTTAAAAAGATTATTGTATTAAATCAATTTTATCGATTACTAAAATTAATTTAATTAAATCAAAATCAATTTGTTTAAAATAAAAGGAAATTTTGTTTAAAATTAATGCAGCGATAGCTATAGTCCAAATCTATTCGTTTTTCAATTTTCTCTCAGTTCATCCGTTTATGCAATTAAATGCTCGTTTGGGCATTGTATATTGTAATTGTTATAGTTAACATTTAATAACTTTTAATAAATTACTTATCTTATTAGGATAGACTGAATTTCTGATAACAGTAATTCAATACATCTAGTAATTGAAATATTGAGAAAGATTTGATTATCCTCGGTATTATCTTACCTACGCACGAGCAGCATTCGTCGTACAAATAGCTCAAGCACGAGAAGCAGTCTTTGCAACAAGTGCAGGTGACCAGGTCACATTTACAGCTTTGCGTCAGCATGCACTTGCTCACGACACTGGCGCAGATCGCCTCGTTGCACGCTTCCGAGCGTTTTGTCGCGGTCGTCAACAACAGAATCCCGACGGCGGCCGCGACAAACAATGCACTCCAACTCGTCATCCTGTTTGGGATAGTTTCTATTAGATTCTCTTACTTGACTTGTACTGCGATACAAAATGTCCGTAACACACTCCGTAAATATTTTGAAATCTTCCAATTTGAAGAAATGTTTTGAAATTGTACTGAATACTAATGTTATAAGAGATTTGAATTAGTACGTTAACAAATAGCAGTTTGTTGAGGTATATAAAATATCACAGTTTAAAATCTTTGCATTGAATAAAAATCATTAATAAATTGAATAGTTTTATATATATATTATACATTGGTAAGTAAAAAAAAAAATATAGAAATTCTACAGTTAAATGAAGTACGAAGGAATTTAATGCAAGTTATAAATAAAATAAAAAATATACTAAAATACAATATTTCGAATTTTCTATATAATTAAAAGAATTATAAGAAGAAGAAATCATTAAAGAGATCGGCATTTTTTAATAGAGAAAACTAAAAAAGAATAAAACAATTTTAGATTTCAATTTATCATTAATTGTAAATAATAAATTGTAAATAATAAGAATGAATTATTTAAATTTTTTCTTCTTATAATCAACTTATATATCTTATCAGAATAACATGTTTAGGGTTAGTTGTTCCATCTTCAAACAATATGGTAGTTTATCTACTGAATAAACCAAAGAGTAAACGAATAAAGAGATAAGAGAATAAGAGAGTAAGACAGTGAGCGGAAGTTTACCAAAAGGTGAAACAACTCAGCCTTAATATATTATTTTGTTTTAATCTATACGACAGAATAGTTTTCTAAGATATAGAAAATGAGAGATAAGAACATCGAATGCTTTATAGCAATATGTTAATAATATCTTGTGTAATCGTTGCAGAATGTCTAAAATACAATCTTTTTCACATAGGAAAGTTTCCTTTAAGACTTTATAGAAATCGCAGAGACGTAATGGTACTAAAAGCTAAACCACAGACCTACTTGATCGTGTTACCGGTGAAAAATTATACGGCCGCGTTCAACGCAGTCCATGTGATTTTTGTATGCACTTTTTTCTCATGCGTAGATTATTGTTTGTCTGCTCTTAGATGCTGGACAGTGTATGATTATAACGTTTCCCTACTCGCATCACTCCCGAAGTGACGTTACGGAGACGAGAAGAATGATTATGCCGACGAGGCCCGATTAAGATTATTAAGAATATTCACGAACGTGAGTCAGGGTGTCATTAAGCGAGAATGCGTGCTAAAAAGAATGAAATTTCAGTCTCTTCTCCTGGCAAGCGCTGCTCTAACGTGCTAACCCGAACAATCAGCGTAATGTTGCTCCTATCCGTTTCAGGGATAACACCGCGCGAGGTCACTGTTTAAATTCGTTTAAGCCTTTGCAAATTCGGGATCTACTGGAAGTGTAATACGACTGGAAATGATTTCGTTTCCTGCGAAGGAATTGTCGCGGATATTCCGAGGCTCATTTGCTACGGCGAGGCACAAAAATGGATTTTCTTTAAAGTTATAAACGCAAATACCTATAGAAAAGATTTTTGAATCGAATATCATTACTTCAATCTATCATAAAATATGATTGATATATGGACAATCATTGTTAACAGAAGAATATTTTTCTCTTAAATAAAAATTCTTAAATCTAGAATAAAATGATTTTGAACATTGATGTCAAATTCTCCAGCATGCACGACTTCTAGGAAAGATTTATTCTAAACGTAAAAATATATGTATAAATTTAAATTTGTAATATTATGTTATCTTTATTTCAAGAATATATAATAATTACTTTTATTTTAAGTCAATCTTATATTTAATTCAAGAAAGTAGAATAAGAATTATTGATTTAATCTTAATATCGTTTTATTTTATACTCCATAAAGAATATTTTTTGTTTTGTTATTAAAAATCCTTTCTGAGAAGATACAGGCAGAGAAAGTTACATTCTCGGGAGATACGTTCTATATATAGAAATTATTTTTTATTACTTGAAACTCTTACTGAGATTTCTAATAGCGAATTTTTTCTTAAAAAAACATGATAATAAATACATAAATTTAGAGATAGACAGGAATTAAAAAGCAATTACTCCTCAAAATGTTTAACATTCCCGTTTGTTTATTCACTGTTACTATCTCACAATCAATAGATTGAAACAGATTGAAACGAAGCGAAAAAATCCACAATTAAAATTCTTGAAAAATGTATTAATATTGAAATATGTTTTAACAAAACAATACTTACAATCTACTATCGATAGAGACTGTCAAAATTTACTACTAGTCTATAGTTTACGTCACGTGTACTATAGATTTTCAATACTAGCAGTAAATTTTGAAACACAGCCAGAATCGACTTGTAAAATATAGTAGAAACTCTTCTTTTGTTTCATTATTTAATAAATAACCATACATATATCTGGAAATTAGGATTGTGGCACACAAAAAAAATTAATTTCACCAAATTAATTGAAATCAAAGACTTTTAATGTCCAAATAATAATAAATAATAGGAAGGACATATAAGAATCAGTTACAAAAATCATAAAAAAAGATAAATTAAAACATAAAATGCACTGTAATTAAATTTGAACAATATAATTTTTAATATTACATGTTTTGACTATAATATTGAAACATCTTCAGATATTAAAATAAACGTAGAAATATTGTAAAATGAGGAACGTAGTGATAGAAGAAGTTATAAATTGTACGTGAAGATTATGTTAGATATGAGGCCTGCTGGGCTGCGTTCAGAATCGTTGTCCGGATGCGCCCAAATATCATTTTATCTTTATTGTTCAACAAGAATGTTAAACAAGAATAAAAAAACATCTGGGTGCATCTAAATGATAATTCTGAACGCAGCCTTATAAAGAAACAGAAATTGCTTGCAAACGATTGCATGATCGATTGTTGATAATTTCTCGATAATCTGATGAAAATCAAAAAGTTCGAATTGTCGATTTTTTATCTTATTTGGAAAAAAATAAAAAAATCAAAAATATATATAAATTGTAAAAAATATAAATTTGTTATAATAGCTTATAAAGCTTATAATAGCAAATAAACTGTCACTCTGATAAAAAAATTCACCGACGAAGCCATATAGTTATATTTTGCAACATGTTGAGAAAAATGCTTGTCAGAATAGTTGTAATAGATAGTGTGAATAGTATATATATAATAGATGTAATAGTATTGTTCGTTTTGTCTCTCAGGAGCTGCTCGGGAATGAACCCAGCGTACTTGAAATATTCTACATTTCAAGCACGCTGGGTTCGTTCGAAGCGATTCTGAGCAGCTCCTGAGAGACAAAATGAACAAGGCAAATGTTAGAAACAGAGTCATCAAAAAATAAAAATTAAAAAAGAGATAGTCAATACAAGAAATAGTAATATAGAGAAATAAAATAGAGAAATAAAAATAACCAAAAACGAAATGAATTATGTTTACAGTTATGACAAATTGTCAAATTAATAATAAGGATTAGAGTAAACTTATAAAATATACTGAAAATTATTTTCCCCTTTTAGAAAAAAATTGTATCATATTTATTTCTATTCTAAAAATAAATATGATTTAATTTCTTCCTAAAACGAGAAAATAACTGTTAGTACGTTTTATAAGTCTATTCTATCGATTGCAAATATTATTTTTCATTGAAAATTATTTCTATTTAAATATAATTTGCAAGAATTTTTATTCTACAATTTGAAAGCAGTGGTAAATAAATAAGAGTCATAAGATTATCGAGTGAATATCGCACAATCACATTCTTCATTTATAAAATTTAATTATGAAAATCTCTTTATAAAAATCGATAAATATACGCGCAAATTATTTTTACATTGCATATACTTGGCCAGATAGCGAGGAAGATAAAGAAACGACGAGTTAATCGAATGCAAAACGATCGTTCGTACAATAATTGCACATTTCAAATGCGCCATTAAGCATTTATCTATCTATCTATCTATTTATATCATGCATAATCGCGTCCTACGATATCTCAGGTGAATTATTATTGGAAAAGAATTCCACTACACAACGACCTGTTACACGCGGTGATTGAAACGGCACGACTAACTCGATATCGTACATATCGCTGCTGGCGACTTTCATGCTCGCTTTCCATGTTCTTATATCTTCTACTTATTAATAATATATTAAAAGTTACTAAGAATTAATATCAGGATTTAGAAAGAAAGGAGATAGTAAATATTCATATTCGTATATGTCGTTCATGACATTATTAAAAATTTGTTTAAAAAATTATAACACACTCTCAATCTTATTCTATCAAGCAAAGTTTGATCATAGACACACCTTATAGACACACAAATATATTTGCATGTAACTTCTTTGTTTTCTTTATATAGATATTTGACAAAAATACTTTTTACAATTTTGTATTTGTATCTTAAGTTACACATCTTCACATTTGCGTTTCACATTTTGTAGTCTATGCGTGAAAATGTTTTATTTATTAACCAACTTTTTAAAAAACTTTATTTCTGACATTTTATTTTTTAACAAATTTATTTTTATTTTATTTGTATTTTTAAATTTTATGTTTATACACATCTTTTTGTAGCATATTTTATTATTTATTCACTTACACTTATTTATTCACTTACACTTTGAATCACTTTTCAATTTATTACGTTTTACTGTCCGTTCGTTATTTCGCCGAGCATCGAATGACAGGACCCACCACAGCAGATTCCTGTGGCAGACTAATCACGAAGATTTTGAGGGACAGAGGGACTGTAGTTTTAAGGTAGGAAATCCCCACTCTAATTTTAAGACGGTCCTAGGTCATTCGTAAATGAAGGCGCACCCACCACTGTGGAACGCCATTTACGATGGCTTCCAAGTAATTATATCTGTTATGCTTTTTTTATGCGTCGGCATAAGCAATCACACTTCGGCGATTTAAGTTACTTAAATACCTCCATCACACAAATCTCGATTCGTAAAAAGCCCGTTAAAAAGATCGCACGATAATTAAATTAATCGTCATGTATTGTATTTGTGCGTCAAATTGAAGATTAAAAGCTTTGAAAATATTTATGAGTATTTTTGCCGAGAAGTTGCTTGATTCACTCAAAACGAGCGAGCTATTCATCAAATCTTATTGTAATAAGGGATGCATTGGATATATCTAGGAAGAAGGATACCTTAACGGATATCTGATTTTTGACAATATCTGGCCGAAACTTTATATTAAAATGACGTATATAATAATATAATAATACGAATACCTGAAAACTTTTATTATCATTGATATATTCGGCGCCGAATATCGGATATTTGCCAGATATCCGGTACTATATTTCTAAAAAAATATATTTCTGAAAAAAGTCAGTGATAATAAAAGTGTTCAGATATTCGTATCATTATATACGTCATTTCAATATAAAGTTTCGACTGGATATATTGCCAGAAATCAGATATCCGGCAATCCTTCTCGGATATCTGATGCATTCCTAATTATAATCATGGTAAGTAGCGAAAATAACGAGAGCTATTTCGCTTTTACTATGTCAAATTGATATCCTTTGTATAATTCCTTTTCCTTTTGAACAGTCTATATTTTAGTTAGCATTGACTCGGATTAAAATTTTAGCGAGACCTTACAAACGTTTGCATTTCTATAAGAGGGATACCTTTGCTACGCTAATCGCTACTGCGGATTATGACGCATTTTAGAACCTATACGTTTAGGTTCCCTCAGGTCGAATGGAATCTGTGCAACTCGAAAGCTTTCAATAAATCAATTCAGAGATTTCTGTTGATGGTTGACAGTCATCTTCTGGCATCCATTATCGCATGTTTGTCGAAACAATGAAATGCTATCCTTTTGTAACATCGAGAGGATAAATATAATGTTATTCGATGACCGTCAAAGTGTGAGAAATTTTTCTATAATTTGTCATTCTGTCTGTTCATCGAGATTAATTTGACGGATCACCTGTACCTTACTTTTTACATTCTCGCTAGAGTAGAATAATGAAAAAGTATGGAGTAAGTTATAGAAGATTTATAGATTTTATGAAAGAGAAGGTTCTAAGGAAATTGTGGAAAGGGAAAGGAATTGAAAAAGAGGAAAAAGAATAAGAACAAAGGTATAAGATAGGAGAGACTGAGACTCGTTGATACAATAAGAAAGTTGATATTGTGTTTCGTTTATGTAATTATGATAAAAGAAACAATGGAAAAATTACAGCAAAATATCTCTGTTATAGATTTTCCTTAAATTTCATTTAAATTAAACAATATTAAATATAAATTCTAACGGGTCGTTATCTAAAAACTTAAATAAAATGTAAATAAATGTAAAACTTTGATAATTCCATTGATGAATTCCAATTTTTTTGTTGAAGTTCTGGATATGCCAGTAACATTGATTTGTCAATCAATCCAAAAATTATTTCTCTTTTTGGTGAAGTAGGGTGCTGGGATCAAAAATTCAGAAATCTCTCGAAAAATGTTGGCTCCTGGTGCTAATAAAATTTTATTTTATTACTTTCAATCATTCATTATATGATATCCAAAAAGTCATTTGTTATTCTCTACACACACACACACACACACACACACACACACACACACACACACACACACACACACA
>Ga0157363_1005358_pt1 | contig 11939 bp, 13 predicted proteins | sample AttsexASBM1_FD_111477 | JGI IMG/M metagenome (GOLD analysis project Ga0157363, IMG submission 111477) | Fungus gardens microbial communities from leaf cutter ant in Ribeirão Preto, State of São Paulo, Brazil - Atta sexdens ASBM1 | ecosystem: Host-associated > Fungi > Mycelium > Unclassified ...
CTCTCTCTCTCTCTCTCTCTCTCTCTCTCTCTCTTTTTCTTCCTCTTCCTGTTACAACGATCACTTTCACTTTGTTTTCTTTCTCAATTTGGCACTGGCGGACTTGTTTATTTATTTGTTTTAATCTGTATTTTGTCTTCTTCCTTTAATTAGATATACTTTGTACACTTATAGCTAATATAGCTCTTAATCTTTTTGTCTTCTGAACCTAAGCTCTTGGATATTTTCTTTTTTGTGTGTTCCTTCTTTAAATCGATATAAACATACTAATTACATATTTCTTTCACGTTTCGTAAGAAAATAGAAATCACTTGAGGTTAATGTGGCTTGTTAGAAGGCGGTTGATTTGTACGATCTGAAACAGAGAAAACAAAAGGATTTGTCTATCAGATATTCATGTCACTTCATAGCAAAAGATGAAAATTTTTCCCGATATGATAAAACGAATGCTCGATTGACGTTGAACTGATTCATAAAGCGTGACTTGCATGTCGTATCGAGGGTAGAAAAATCGACGAAAAAAAAAAAAAAAATAGGGTGTTGCTAACGCGGATCAGCGAATACGTTATACATCACGCGAGCGGGAGCGCACACGTGACGCGAGACTATACGAGAATATGTCACAGACGTTGCTTATAACGTGACCATCGCTAAGCCAAGGCTACTATTACGTTCGGCGTTGGTTTCGCACACCAACTCGTACGCTCGCTTTGATACTTGCGTACGTTGCGCCTAGCCGTTTCATTCACGTTGCTTAGAAGTCCGACGATGGCTTTGAACTCGTCACATCATTCCGAGTGGAGCAACCCGATCGAAGACGGAAGACGGAAGGCGGAACGTATCCATAACCGTTGCTGATAAATACTTCTTCGGCAAAATAAGATAATTTTAAAAATTGTTTATAAAAAATTAGAATATAAAAAAATTATTCGACCTCCCTTTCCTGCGTATAACAAATATATCTTTCAAAAATTAATATTTAAATTATAAAATATTAATTATTATATGGTGGTCTTTATCGTTAAGTCTAAAGACTTGTTCGTAGTCATGAGAGTTTCGTCGCTGTCGTTAAAATCGGGTTGCTAGCCCTCCGCGAAATATCGATCGATGTTTATTCTCTCGTTCTCTCGCTGTTTCACTTTCTCCTATATCCGTCTCCTCCCGCTCTTCTTTCTTCCTCTTGTTCTCTGTCATTTTCTCGCTCACTCACACGATTACACGCATACTCTGCCACAGGGTGGCGAAAACATCACGGAGCCGTTATTCATATAAAATTTAATCTCAGACGTATAATTTTTTTAAATATGAACAAAAATGAAGAACGTTTGGATAAATGTTATATACGAAGATCATTATTACGATCAGCTGGATTCGATACTACATATGTGAGGTCCATTGAAAATAGGTTTATTTCTGTCCAGCTACCCTTTATGTAATCCAGGTAACATGTGGCTGTACGCGTGGTTTTCGCAAAGCACGTAGATATATAGGCGGTGATAGCTCCTGCTATGTAGTGGTTGCTTTTCCATCTCCATCCCGCCACGTCGTCCCGTTTTCCGCCCTCAAACTCTAATAGCTTTACAGCTGTGACCGCTCGGTGCTTTCGCTATCGCTGGAAACTTGCACTGTCGTTTAACCAGGCACTTTCGCTCGCGGCTCGACCTTGCGGAGATGCTTCCACTATTTCGCGCTGCACGCGAGTGATACCGTTTACTTTCCACGTGCGTACACACATATATGTAATATATATACATTTACTAACATGAAGGTTTAAGATTTTATTTCGACTTTGATTCATATTGCGATAATCTAATGCCCATTTCCATCAATATAGATTAACTATAATCTCGATTCACAACTTACTCTTCATCTTTTTCTAATTTTTAGAACTAGAAAAAGACGAAGAGTAAGTTGAACCGAAATTAAAGTTAATCTACATTGATGGAAACGGGTATAAATGTCTATTATTTAATTTTTCACCATTTTAAATTCAGCTTCCGTTAATTCGTCGTTGATCGACTTAATGTATGTACGTTGAAAGTAATATATTAACGTAAATTTTATATATATATATATATATACTTTAATTATGGATCTGTATAATTAATGAGGTATATTATTTATACGGATTCTACTGATTAAACTGGTTGAATAAATTTCGTAAAGACCCTTTTGAGAATATCAAGTCTCAGCAAATGAACTTTGTTAATGTCCATAACTCTTAGTCTACATTAAATATCGCGAACTTTAGTCTTTAAAGGTCGTGAATCTCGACATACCGATAGTGCGCGCATAAATTCTGGATAGTAGCGTATTATTCTTTGTTCAAAACGATAGCTTCATACAAACAAGAATTATGGAATAAAGATAAATTTAAGACATTTGTCTTTTCCGTAAACTAAATTAAGAAAAAAGCAATTATAAGATAAAAATATTTTGGTTTTATTTTTTTTTATTAAAAAGATAAATGTGACAACTTGATTGTTTCGGATATCTAATATTTATAATCAATGACCGAATATACAATATTTAATTCTGTTGCACTAAAGAAGAGTCGATTGTGGCAAACTGAAATGATAAGAGTTATCAAATTTAATTCTTTATTTCTTATTATTCGCGTAAAAATAATTTGACACCCGTTAGTTCCCCATCTCCGGTTGCACTTTCGTCGAATCGACTGTAGGTGCATGCACAAAAATTCAATCTCACCGTCGCCCGCTGTGTATAGGGTGATTTAAAAGAATGTACATGATCGTTGGATTTTTATCACTGAACGATTCTTTAATTTTCTTATAATAAATATTGATTCGTGACTTATAATAAATATTGCTTCATTAATGATAATTTTGTAACTACTCGAGTAATTACGATTTGTCGATTCATGCTCTAAATTAAATGGCACGAGGCATAAGAATGAACTATACTATTTCTTTACTTTAGAACAAACTTTTTATCAAAAAAGAAAAACTTCTAATTCTTAATTCTCTCTCTCTCTCTCTCTCTCTCTCTCTCTCTCTCTCTCTCTAACGACAAAGTTTGCAGAATAAGTATAACTAAGATATTATAGAAAACGCTTTTTAGGTGCGATTTTTAAGGAAGGAGATATAAAATTCCTTCGAAAACAGAACGTAAGCATTAAGGGACACCTTTTTTGGGACACTCCGTATAGTCGTGCCAGAGAACGAGTCGTTTGCGGATTCTTTCGTCCGCGGTGAAGCGCAGAACGCAAATTCCGAGAAGCGCATATAAACCAGCTGCCATAGAGACCCGGAGATTCCACACGCTTGGAATTAATATTAGCTGTGCGTCGCTAACGCAAACGTCGCTGAGAAAAATCGTCCTCGCTCGTCGATTTACGACGTTAAATAATTTCGCTACGACATTCCTTCAAATCGATGCAAAGAATTGGCACTCTAACACGCCACTGAAAGGACATTCCCAAATTACGCTGGATAATTTTAACTTACAAACTCTTCAGATATCAAATACACAGAAAAAGCTACAAAAATTTGTATACATGAAGAATATAAGACAAAAAAAAAGTGTGTATCAAATCTTGAAAGATGCTGAAATAATCGCGTACAAATCGCAAAAGTTTCGTGAAATTTCTGCCATTAACTTCGGGCTCTAATTTTTGAGAATACAAGCACGCATCGTACCGTTTGTCGTGCATCGGAAAGAAAAAGGGATAAAACGATTCGTGCGCCATTTTTGTCACAGCGTAATGCCGAAATTAGCGCGATGCCATCGCGAGAAAGCGGATTAACGCACGAGAAAAGGAACAATGTACCTCCAATGTACAAAGTTCAATTTAAACTTTTCGAAGAATTCAGACAATCGTAAGCTTTCTCATCTCTGTTGCAAACTCGAACTGAAGAAAATCAGAATAGTGCTGTTATAGAAAATAATATCACTCTTTAATAAACTAATTATCGATCTTGAGAGAGAAGGAGAGAGACAAGAGAGATTAGAGAAATTTTGAAAATTCGAATTTTGCCAAGTTTCGCGCTCGTTGGAAAACAATTGTCGAAAAATTTCAGCAATGCGATTCAACGCATTTGAGACTTAATCATCAATGATAAGCAAAAGATATCGTGGAAGAAATTTCATCCCGAGCGAGCATCCTCGATGCAGCGCGGGCGCGGACGCCGCCGTGGACGAATGGGCCGCGTCGCGCCGCGTCGCGTCGCGTCGCGCCGCACGAAGAGCCTGGGTGCGTGTGCGCGTGCACATCCGTGGGACCTTGAATCAAGCGGCCTTTGTCGCGAGAGAGCCGAAGAGCTCGGCCGGCTCGCGCGCGAGGTCGGCGAAAGTGTACCCGAAGTTCTCCCCCTTTTTTTTGCTCGCGGCCGCCAAGCGCGAGCAGCGCTCATTTTTGCCCTCTTCCTTCTCTCGAAGCCTTGCTCCGGAACTCCCTGAAGCGACGGAAACGGACGGAAGGAGATGCGTTTATTATTAGATTTCGACTCGTCCGTTTCCCTAAGACTTGCAGACGGCTAATGATGACAACTGTACAGCACCGTCGGCCGTTGACGATTGATAACGAGAGATGACAATAGGTGGGACGTTACATCGAAATTGAGATGACAAGCGCGTTCGTTGACAACGGAGAACGGGAATTACTCGCACTCGGCCGCACGCGGTCTTACTTTCCCATCGTCTTTCATTCGTGTCTCGCGCTTCAATGACTTTCGATCTGCTGTCACGACGGAGACTACGCGACGCCTCTGTCTCCAAGGAATCGGCGCAGTCATATGTTCGCGTTTATAGGTAGTCCTTCCAGCATTCAAGTCAGGATAATCGAGGTCAGAGGGGAAAAATAGAAAAGAGACGCTTGAGCGTAATTATTTTTACCAGACTCAACTTCCTCGCGATACTTGGAGAAACCCAAACAGAGATCTTCCTTTCTTTCCTGTATCCTCTCAGGACCACTCATGGATTCTTACAGATCTCCGCAGATCTCGTCCAAACGGACGCATCGCGGAAACAAAGAAACCGCGCGAACATCGAGGGGATTACCCCGCGGGTGGACGGGCGGATGAAACAGGCAAGCAGACGGGGGTGGGAGGATCGGCACTTTGAATCGCGTCCACCCGGTTGCCAACCGACGTCGAGGTCACTTGTTGCTGTATACTTTTGCGTACGGTATCGACGAACTCGCGGCGTTCCGACGTCTCTCGATCTCGCCCTTTCCGCGGTGGGAGATAGAAAGAAAATCGATCGTGATTGAAAATTTGTTGTGTTTGACGGACGCGCACGCATACGCGACGCATTCGGCCGCGCACTGATTCGCGCGCGCCAACGTACGCACGTTCGCCGGCCGGCCCGGCCGGCTGCGCGCTCTTGTAGTGTACACATATACCGGGTGTCCTCGGTCTTTCACCGGGTTGATTCCCGACACACAGGAGGTAAAGGAAAGATCAGAACAACGAGAAGGATCAGGAAGGATTAGCAAACTTTCAACGAGAAACATTTCGACGAACTTTGAATCGATCCTATTCTGAGATGCCAAAAACGAAAGATACTGGACTATAGCGATGTCAATGTCGATTGAATGTGTCCAAAAATCAGGATGCCCCACCCTGTATGCACTACGTGCGTGCACGTGCGCATGCGCGCGTGTTCTATCTTTCTCTCTCACAAGATACCGCAAAGTACGTCGTGACGACGTTACGAGCATCGCGTACGAGCTGGTCACACGCTCGTTTACAAACGGCGGTGACGAGGAGAAGTACGACGATGATGATCACGACGACGACGACGACGACGACGACGACAACGACGACGACGACGACGACGACGACAACGACGACGACGACGACGACGACGACGACGACGACGACGACGACGACGATAACGATAACAACAACAACAACAACAACAACAATAATAATAATATGATATATATAATATAATATAATACTTTTTTCAGATGCCTCCACTAGCTTTAGCTCGAGTGCTAAATTGGAGATCCAGCGAGGAGTGTAGAAAATTAAATGATTGCGCGATCAGATTATCGAGCGAGGACGATAAGTGGCTGAATTTCGACAATCACTGCAAAAAGGAACGCGTTTCGTTCGCGTTATGTACGCCTGAAGTGTGCATTGGAAAAGACGGAATCCTAAATCAGCTACATACACGTATCATCATAACGTGTTTAATATCGGATATTACGTGCACTGATCGTACGATCAGGCTCACTGTCGGGCTATCGTTTTCGCCGTGATAAGAATAACTGTATAGCGTGGTTCACGGAAGAACTCAGAAATTTGGCGCACAGTGTACAGTCTATAATTTCAGTTAACGTACCCATGGCAGATTTCACGCAAAATGATTGGCAAAAATTTAACAACGCTACACACTGCCATGTGTGCAAGAAACCATTTGCACCAGACGATACGCGGGTACGCGATCATTGTTATTTAACCGGGAGATACAGAGGAATCCCGCATATTTACATTGTATCTGACTACGACACGCATTTCGCCAGAAATTGCTATTGCATAGGACGATTGATTTTTTTATCGAACTAAAGAAAATATCTCATTTACACTAAACATGTCGACAATATTAAAAACGATCAAAAGAATTGTATAAAATTACGGTTAGATTCATTCAGATTTCTCGCTTCTAATTTGGATAAATTGGTGCATTTTCTCAGTAAAGATAAGCTACGTATACTGTAACGCGAATTTTCCAATTTGTCAGAAGAAAATCTTAATCTTTTGACACGAAAAGAGGTCTTTCGAGTACATTGACTATGTCGAAAAGTTGGAAGAGCTGTGTTTATCATCTCGCGAGTTGTTTTATAGGTCATTGACGACATGAGAACATTTACGCGCATGCCATCAATATGTGACAGCGATTCTCCATCCAGACACTTATATCTGGCGACTTATATCTGAAAACAGATGTTTTGTTGTTTGTCGGTGTTTCCGAAAATTTCCGCGACAGTTGCGTCGCAAGCGGAGCTCTAACCCGCGTATTATTACACCTTATCGGGCTTCACATGGGACGCCGTGTTAAAGCACCGGGTATAAGATTTGAACTGCTCACAGACATTGACATGTTTATGGAGCGTGGTTTACGCAATGGTCTGAGCCAGTGTTTAAACAGGTATGCGCGAGTCAACAACAAATACATGCTGTTGTATGATTCATCGAAACCGTTATTGTACTTGATGTACTATGATGTCAACAATCTATGGCTAGGTAATATCAATTATTAATTTATGTCGATTTTTGATGAGTCGACGACGTACAAAATTTCGACTTTACGACCATCGCGTTAGATTCGTCAACAGGTTATATTCTCGAAGTGGAGTCGCAACATCTTCATGACGCGCACACTGATCTATCATTCTGTTCGACGCGCGAGAAATCACTCGGCCAGTGCGATGATAAACTCCTCGCAACATCATATATTATCGTAATTTGCAGCAGTGTACTCGACACGGTCTCCGTATCGCAAATTCACCATATATTACAATTCGCGCAATCTCCATGGTGATTATATAGAACACAAAGTTTAGAACTTTAGCAAAAAATGATTTTGAAAAAATTTATACAAAATTATGAATAACGGTATTTTATTTTGGCAAAATCATGGAGAACTTTCGCAATCGCGTCGTATAGTTATTAACAAAATGGAAGGCAGATAATGGTCGATGCTAAGATAATGATCGCGAAATCAAATTTCCACAGCCGTAGCGTCTTTTCGAAAAATCTGGTCAGATAAAAATGCATAAACTTGAGGTGAAGTTCGATAAACTCATATACATGGGTATGTGCATACTCGACATATCCAAGACGTGTTTGTACGAATTTCACCACGAGTACATGGCATCGTTGTTTCGCGAAAAATCCAAAATTATGTATATCGATACTAATAGCCTCATATATCACATAGAATGTGACAATATTTACGATATCATGAAACGTGTTATAAGTAGATTTGATACGAACAATTACACTGTCGAGAACATATGATATTCCGCTCACAAATAAAAAAATTCCTGGCTTTATGAAAGACGAGAACAACGATGCCATTATGACCAAATTCGTAGGACATAGAGTGAAAATGTATATCTTGCGTATAGAAGGAAAGAAGAATATGAAGAAGGTAAAGGGCATCAAGAGCAATGTTGTAGTGAAGTCTATAACGTTCGAGGGTTATACGCGGTACTTGAATGATGTAATCGAAATGAGGAGTAGATAGTTATGCATGAGATCCAAACTGCACGAGATGCATACGATATCAGAAACAAAAATCGCTCTAAGTCCGCACAACGATAAGCGATATATTGTGCCAGATTCCACCGATACGCTGCCATAAGGGCATTCTCGATGTAAATAAAACACATTTGTATTGTATGTTTAATATGTATATAACGTATATAATATGTATAATATGTAAATATAATGTATATATGATATTTATTATATGATAATATGTATAATATATATTTATATTTTTTATAATAAATATAAATTTTACAACACTTGTCTTTATGTATCCACGAATTATACGAATTGTCCCAACCATTTTACATAAATCTTTTCTCCTTTTGCGCAACACCTTTTCAACGAGATGCACGTCGGGATTAGCGACGCTGTGCAATTCGTATTCGTAGAATCCTCCAGCAATATGCTTGTCACGAAAATCTTCCAGAAAATATGTCATTTGATTACTTTGCTGCAGTTTGTGCATAACTTTAAACATCTCCGTCCAATTCGGCGTGTAATCTTTATCAAAGACTGTATTGAATTTGCTCATGCATACCGAATCAAATGTGTTTGGGTACGACAATCTTTACGCGACTATAAACCGTGGTTGTCAGGGATCGCGGAGATAACGTCGACGGAATGCATATCGATGCTTGCACGTTTGTAATTTTATACGAGATACAGCAGGATGTCGATCCATTTGTAATTTCCATTGTGCTTAAATTGTTTCCAATCGTTCTTCAATTTTTATTACGGCGACGAAGAAATTGTCATTCTCGAAGAATCGTACGGTAAGAATAGAGCGGTATCTGAAGCGTAAAATTTTACGTTCTCACGATGTGAAGAAAGATGTAAATTTTCCGGTTAATTGCGCTAATAACAATACGATAAGAAGCGAGATCAAATGCTTATCGACATATAATTTTGCAAAACTTCACAACACGCTCGCTGCTAGGATTTTTGTCGAATCGCGTGCTAGAGTCGCGACAGTGGTGCGTGTCGGACGTGCCGATAAATATCATTAATGTGGATATTATACGTGGATTGAATGCAATGTGACCGCGGGTGCAGATAACAACGACATATGCGTGCACACGGTACACAAGTTTTCATCGAACGTGCCGTTAGGATATAAAATATCAGAAAGGCCAATGCATATCATTTATCTTTTGATCGTTGTACGGATCTGATGATTCGCTTAGTGAGAAGAGATCATCGTTTACATGTAATGGCGTTGCTAACGTGAGATGTTTGCGTTGAACGAATAGCCCAAACAGATGAGAGATACCTTTTACTGGAAAGACTATACCTGGAAAAAACTCACTGTGTCCAACGTTGCATTTTTAAAGTCGTTGGGTTTCATCGTACGAAATGGCTGATATCCTGAATATTACCGATAAGCCGATCTTTAACGATCGCGATCGTCAAGAGACTCACATGTACAATCCGTATCCATGCTAATAAACTGCGTTTGGACATAACAACGAGATACGGATACTCAAACAGCAGCAGGATTTATACATGTTGCCTTATGACAATTTTCTTTATGTTGAAGGAAGATTGACGGTAAAGAAGAAAAACGACCAGATGTCAACGACACTTGGAAATAATTGCGTGGCAATTATCATGTTTGATGAAATTCGAACTCAGCGGTGTGGAAATTGATCGCAATAGAAACGTCGGAATTACCATCAAGAACTATGTTAATGACACGACAAAGTTTTGATTGCGCTGAACGCAGGATGGAATTCTAAATCCGACAGGGAGAAAAGAACTTTTAGGTGCTACTCAACATGCTGTTGGGCTTTTAGGGATTACAAATCGTGATCGTCAATACTCGCCACGAATTGATTTTGACGAGCGCGCAACGATTACAATTGCTTGGTGGGAAATCCTGCGATGAAGCCTGAGATAGAATTATTCAAATTGCCTCACATTTTTTAAACGAGATCAACATTGATAAATTATCAATGTTGCGAGCATTGGAAAGAGGTCGTTATCTGAGCATGAGTTTTTTCTTGTGGAATCTGTACGAGTATCCTCTGTTACAGAATGCGATCAAGCATTCATGAACCGTCAAAACGTGACTCAACATGAGAAACCGCGATATGTTATCTTTGCTCTACAGATCGGGAAAAGAATATCATGTTACAAGATGGTAGCACATTCGACGATTGTTATTCGAATAACGTGAAAGTATATCTAAATTCAGAATTTTATTCGTATGATGATTTAAATCTGGATTTTAGCAAAAAGAAATACATTGTCCTGTTTGATTGTACGCGCGTTTTCGTAAAACATTTGTATATATTTTATGGAATCAACTGTTTTGAAACACTGCTCAACATGCTCTCATTTATTAAGAAAGAGTCTTTTGCGATCATTGATTGCTCGCGATAAAACGAATCCGTCAAGAGCACCACTGTGTATGTACGCATAAAATTTGACTGCAAGGAAAATGTGCTCGCCAATACTACCGCCTATCGCCTCATCGTACACGATCGAGTACTGTCCTTTGTCCAAATGCGCAAGATTATGTAAATTGCAAGGTCAGCAAGTATTTAGAACTTTAAAGGGAGAGAAAAATCAGGGTGAAGCACAAAAATTTTTGAAGAATTGCTCGTCATAGCCATACCAATGTTGTGGATCCTCTGCAAGGATTCATCGAAAAAAGATTTATCGTCAAAGAAGTAGTAGTACTAGAAACAGGGGACCGTTCTTATACATTATATCTTTACAAGTTCCGTGCCATGGAAATTTTTTATGAGATTCGACAGGTCTTGCGCTTCCTGGTTGAGTGCTTATCACGGATTGCGATGAGAGGATGAGATGGTATCTCGTACAATGAGGCGGAATGCCTGATTATGGCGGCTGTATTTGAAGATGATGCTATCGTGTACAAGGGATGCAGGATAGGAACGTGGTTGTGGAATTTGTTTCTGGATGATGAGCGACAATGTATATACATCAAGATCTTGGATGCAGTTTACGAAGACATGGAATCTTTAACTAATCTGGATGATTGTAATACTATACGATGTGGAAAACAATGCAAAGAATTGTGATTTACAAAATATATTTAAAATATTTTACTGATGGTTGCAACGCCAGGAAGAATTATAAGATTTTTAAATAAAATATATATTATCGTATTAATATGTTTTTATTTCTGTTATCTTTACCAGTGGACATTTAAGTATTAGGTGTACAACTTTGCTTCCGCCGTTTTTCTATAAATGGCTTTAGCGGTAAGTGGTGGTCGAAATAAATAAATCATAGACGTCGTACAATAAATTTGGGCATCTGTCAACATAACACCATAGAAACATTAATCGATTTGTGCTTGCATCATAAAGTTATTCTCGATTGAAAATGTCAGTTTACGAGCCAAATTCTCATTATTTGGGGAGGTTTTAATTTTTTGCTTCAATATAAAGAAATCTGCGACTGAGGCTCATCGAATGCTTTCAAATACTTATGGTGAGGCTGCTATTAGTGAAAGAACGTGTCGTGAGTGGTTTTAACACTTCAAGAACGGTGATTTTGACGTCGAAGACCGGCATAGCGGTAGAAGAGAGAAGGTTTTCGAACATGCAGAATTGGAGGCATTACTTGAGCAAGACTCGTGTCAAAATCAAGAAGAATTGGCACGATCATTGGGAGTGACTCAACAAGCCATTTCAAAACGCTTCAAAGCCATGGGAATGATTCAGA
>Ga0157363_1005360_pt1 | contig 11936 bp, 4 predicted proteins | sample AttsexASBM1_FD_111477 | JGI IMG/M metagenome (GOLD analysis project Ga0157363, IMG submission 111477) | Fungus gardens microbial communities from leaf cutter ant in Ribeirão Preto, State of São Paulo, Brazil - Atta sexdens ASBM1 | ecosystem: Host-associated > Fungi > Mycelium > Unclassified ...
ACTGTATAAAAATGGATTATTACACATTTAAATATATAGTATAATGTTATTCTTACATGGAAAATTAATTATAAGTTAGATCAATAAGAATAAATCAAATAAAAGAATAATCTTGTTTTCAAAAGCAAATTTTGGCGCTTGATGATGTTTGTGTGCAAATTTACAAATACAATTTTTCAGTTCTATGAAACGATAAAATTAAATCACATGTATATGAAGTCTTATTAGAGATTGAATTTGGAATGTAGATAACTGAACAATTAAATTTCGGTGTATTATATTATATTATATTCATCATTTCGTGGCTATTTGTAGGATTTAATGTGTGGATTCACTGATCTAGAAATTCGCAAACATCTCTAAACACATTTTTTGTGCTAATGATAACACAGTATATTACGAGGACCATCGAAACGCTGACTCGAAGTTACCAACTCCATCAAGGGCAAGTTTTTGGAGGAGCAGATTTCTCATGGGGGTGATAAACTACATTACGGGTGGGTGGCACAGAAGCTCGTAAAACTAGCTCGATAGCTCGCTGTAGACGCACCGAAAGTGAAAGCTCAGCTCAACGTCGGCATTGCTCGTTTCGATTCACGACATCGCAATTTTGTCTGTTACTCTCGAAATATGCGTGACGCACCGATAATACTCTACACCCCACGAACGCTCGAATGACAGCGAGTTCACTACAGCGAGATAACACCGAAGTAACTCGACACGAAATGACGTAGTGCGGTCCTGAGTGACTTGCACGTAGCTTGAACGTTGGTAGAACAATTCAGAACCGAACAGAAATGGCGAAATACATTATTGAATATTAAAGGAGTAATGGTAACTCAATCTCTTAAATAAATGACATTTCACTTTTTTACTTCTATGTGTGTCAAAATGTAAATCAATTCATTTCTGTGATTAAATCAGTTTTAAAGTAAACAACATTTATATATTAATGTATACTTGAATAAATAATAAACTAAATTTTAGTCAAATTTAATACATATATTTTTTGGGGTTATTTAATCAAATTTCATTACTTTAAACTTCATTATTTTAATCAAATTAATGATGTATAATAGGAGCAGTAGCGACCTTAGAAGTAATTAAAAGTAACTAAAATGGAATATAATTTATTACGAATTTAATAATGCATTTCACAGTCTTCAAGCAATTAAAAATGAAAAAAAAAAGAAATTTTGGGGAAAAAATAGATAATAATTATATTTGTTAAATAATTTAATAGAATTGCAATAAAATTAATTATTACTTTATAAGTTATAAAAAGATACATTGTATTTGAAAAGTTGCGATTAATTGATGGATTGTTAATATTTTCGTTCACAAAAAGAATAGAGATTAAATTGATCACAAAATTTTGTTAAAAGATAATTTAACAATAACATGCTGCTCAATGTACTTTTTTAAATTAATCGCTTCGAGTTATATTCTTCTTTATATTGTAATAGATATATGTAATAGATGTAGATATATGTAATAGATATATATATTGTAATGAATATATGTTTTTTAAAATATTCTCAATGCTTGAACAATAATCAATTTGCCGGTATCATCTCACAAGTTTCTTTAGTAATGTCGTTTTGCAAAGTGCCTGCATTACGAGCCATTAAAATTGTTAAATACAAACAAATAATTTTGCGCTATAAACGCTTTAGCCTTTAATACTTATTTAATTTTTCTTGTGTTATTTTCTTTAAAATATTCAAATATAAAGATATCATGATATTTTCGTGATTAGACACAACTATATTTATACGAGTATTTCTACATAATACACTTACGAGCTTATATATTGTCAAGACGCGGTAGTATTATTTTCTACTTTTTGCGTGCATTCTGAATATTAGTACATTCTGTTATAAACTTCGGCATATAAATATCAATATGGTGATATTTCGTTAGATGAAAACAAATATCTCATATACACACTGAAAAACTGTAAATTTTAACAAATATTTGTTCGAATAATACTAACTGAATATTTACTAAACTTATATTTGGTACAAGAACCATTAATTTCATTTAACTATCATTTTTGTAGAGTAAATATGTATTTATTTACTGAAAGTAAATATTCAGTCAGCATTATTGAAAAAATATTAAGATTTAGTAAATTTTTTTCAGTGAATAAAAAAATGCTTCAATTAAATAAATTTATAATGTCTATAAAGTTCTTAAATCAATCTTAAATATAAAAACCGACTACGAATATTGATCGTATGTTAGACTTAATTTATTTTTTTTTAAATAAATAAGCACATATATTGCAAATTCAGTTTAAAATTTTAATCTTATTTGATTGTTTCTTATAAATTATTCAACGCAATCATTATTCTATTACTATCCAGTTGATTCCTTAAAAATAATCAATTTAATTTGTTTAATTATTTTGTGATCTATTTTTAAAGCATCATAAATCTTAAAGCATCTTGCTGTCTCTCAAACAATGCGAAAACAAAAAATCCTGTTAATGAAGCTGTCAGAGAATTTTGCAGTGAATTCTTAGAAAAAAATAACATCGAATCGGCCTGCCAATCATACAGATAATATTTTCGATGTAGGCGATCAGATATATCCGGTAGATGAGTCCAATTAACTCAGTCTTGCTCAGCAATTCAGCGATGTAAATCAGTTTTTAATTGGTGATTGCAATTTATTAGTATATTAAATAGAAAAAAATAGATAGAAAGAAAGAGAGAGCTGAAGAAATAGTTTAATAATTATCACAATTATTCTTAACATTGTAATATCTTTGAGAAACGCTTTAATACGTAAATAATAAATTTCTCTCAAACTAATATCGTTGATAGAAATTAATGTGCAAGCAAGAATCTCCCCATAATTAACCCATCATCAGATGTATTATGTGTACACGACCGGAACGAGTAACTTCTAAGGTGCAAGGAACTTCACTCCTTGTATTTCTGTGCCGAGCTACGAAGAAAGTTTGGCAAAGCCCAGGCGCCAGTGAACCAAAACACTGCTTTCTCGGCGTCATCTCTCATACCGCTCTACCCGTTTGTACATGCAAGATTTAGTTGTCGCTATAAAGCGCTTACCGCTTTCTGCGTACTAAGTCCTATCATGGATCAGAGGCCGCAAACGTCATCCTTATTCAAGAATGAAATATACGCGGTGTGAGTACATATGCAATAATCTCGCTTTATAGTCAAACGATTGAAAGTGAAGTGACGCAAGAAATGTCATTGAAAATATTATTCGACATGTTTGCATACCGCAACATAAAGTGGCAAAAATACATTTTATTCCGCTAATTGATTTGTTCAATAAATATTCCTTAATTGATTAAAATGTTACAATTAAGTGTTTGGCGTGGATCCAGACGAAAGGGATCTCTTCAATGTCGGAGTATTCCGAACCACAAGTAGCGTTTGGACAGACTCCGCTCCAAACTTCTACTCCTGATTCAAACTGTTGTCTACACCAACGCTCCGCGTCTGTGCTCTAATTTCCAATTCTTAGACTGTTGTACTTCAAACTTGCTTTGATGTAATTCCGCGAGCTCGTTAACTTCTAAGAGATCATGTCATGTCGACCCGCGAGTTCAATTTCTTTTCTCTCATTGATATCTCAATTTGAGATATCTTGTTCTCCCTTTATCGCTTTTTCTCTCTTTCCATGTTTTCTCCTATTCTTTGGCACTCACATTGCCTTATCTACACAATATTATTGAATAATTGCGCTCTATTGCAATTTTTATCTATTTTTATAGATGTACTACGTATGGTTACTCTTTGATAACCTGATGTTATTTGATTTTTGGAAGTTATGTCATATAACTCATTATAATTATATTGTAAAATTATATTGAAGAATAATATCCTATTGTAATCATTTTTAAGACAGTAAAATTATTATGAATCTTGAATTTGCTCTCTAAATCTCGTTGTTGTCATGAAAATTTAGAACACTGTGAATTTTAAAGTTAATTTTACCGTCTCTCAAATAATACGACAGAAAAATTCTGAAACTTTACATTCCGCTCGACTGACCGAAATCAGAATCGCAAAGATGATATTTTATAAAGCGATAAGGTATATCCTGTTGATAAGTTCAATCAGCCCGATTTTGGTCAAAATTTCAGTGATGTTGCTAACTGTTTACGAGCATGATAATCACGAGGAAGAGAAACATTCGAAACACTATACGACTTTAAATAGAATAATGCGAAGCGATTGAAATGTTATCAATATCGAATTCGCCGGTACGATAATTTTGAAATTCGAGAAGACGAAATTAGAAAAGTTGAAATCGTTTGTCGACAATACCGAGTGTCACTGCACACTTGCCTTCGATAATATTTCTTCCGATCATATGCGTAGTTTACACGAAATTCAACAACTTTCGTAAACAATTTGATCAACACATGAAATCTAATCAATGCATAATCAACATGTTGCTCAATGATTTTGTTTGTTCAGATATTGTAACAACTTTAAAGAAACTTTAAACAATTGCTGCGAATCTATAATAACTATAATTGCGTTCGGTTTGAAACTCTACACGCGCTTTGAGCGTTAATATAATCATTATTCAGTTCTTATAATTCATTGGACATATAACAAGAATAGAATGCTGAAAGCATCCCATTAAACACGATTTATATAGAGCTATTTATCAATGTATGTATTGATTTACATTTAAAAAAAATCTCATTCATATTTGAACCACCCATGTAGTTAATAGAATGGCTAACATAAAATATATGTACGCAAATCATAATTACTTGACGGAAAAAAATGTTTGATTGAATTAATTGGAATTCTGATGGAAAATAAACGATCCAAAATTTTTGTTAAATTTACTAGATTTCTGATTAAATCTATTAAATATTTATTATTTCAACTAGAATTTTAATAGATTTAACCAGAAATCTTGTAAATTTAACTAGAATTCTAGATCATTTTCTATCAGAATTCTAGTTAATTCGATCAAACATTTTTTCTATGTTGTTTCAAAAATTTATATATCATGCAATCATAAGTTCAGATTTAGTGAAAATATTGAATCCCAATAAGTTTTCTTTAATCAAGATTATTAACTCTTATCTAAGAGGAGAGGGGGGGATCACTAGTTACCGAGCGATTCTTATTATGGTTCCGATTATGAAATCAAATTAGAATTTTACTCCTTTACTTTATAATGTCTTCGGAATATACTAGAGAAATATTCAAATTTAATTTACAATTCTATTATTATTAAAAAAATAAAAGGAATGCAATGTAAATCACCTTATACTACAAAGATAATAATTATTTTCTATCACCTCATACGCCTACAAAGTTAATAAATACATTATTTTTCTTAATGCTCTCATATAGATAAGATATCGTACTATATACTACATGTTATTATAATTTATGTGTAATAAATTATGAGATATATATTTGTTATCGATAAGTTATAATACTGACTCAATAAGAGACTTTGACAAGGCTGCTTGAAAATACTTTCATATATATTGCGACAAAAAAAGATGAATAGAAAATCATATCGCAGTTACGATATTACACTACCGCTACAGTTCAGTTAGAAAAGAGTAGGAGAACTGCGAATATTTAAAGGAAAGGTTAAATAATAAAACCGAGAATTATTTATCAAGTTGTTAGATTGTTAAATATATATATATATATATATATATATATATATATATATATATATATACACACACATATATATCCAGGACATCCGTTTGAATTGATCTCGGTTGAGCATACACATATTGAATGTAGAAAACGTGGAACTATTCGTCCTTTGACGAACAATATATCATTTTATCCGGATAATATTGTTATACATGTGATGGGATGTATTTAATATAAAACACATATTTGGATATTGATATAAAAAAGAATTTAGGAATTTCTTTTTATAATTAAAAAATAAAAAAGTAAAAAAATATAAGACAAAGTGAATTTTTGAGAAATAAAAAAATTTCACGCGGATGCACAAATATTCCAACATCCTATATCACTATTAACATTTATTTTTTCTCGGTGTCGAAAGATAAATGTAAGCAATATGTTGAAATACAATTGAATTACGAAATCGTAAAAGTTGGATCTACTAGTCAGAAAAATTGGTCAGAAAATCAACAACAAGCACTGGACACATATATGTATGTATTGTTTAATCCGGTCATTAATAAAGAAAATCAATAAAAAGTTCTTTTTCTCATCGTACTATATACACCTGCAAAGACAACAAATATATTTTTTTTGTTGGTAACAATTATTGATAAAATGATATGCACTATTTATAATGACTGCAAGTAGGTAAATGTCATAAATCATCTACGTGTTTATGTATTGTATATGTGTTCCAATTACGTCTAGTCTAAGACTTTTAATATAGTTACAATTACGATTAGATATATGTTATGTATAATGAAAACTCTTCATTCTTTCAAAACATTTTTATATGTATTCGACAAAAAAAGATATAAATGAAAAGCAATCATTATTATACGCATTGCGACGTGTCTTCTGGAATAGTTCAGTTAAATTATTTTATTGTTGCAATCCAAAAAGTAGATTTACTTATTAAAAGACGCACGAATCTTCAAAAAATAGCGTAATAGCTTATTGCATTTTTCAAATGCAAGTACAATTTGTTATAACAATTTAAACCAAATTGCTTTCACAGTATTATTTTCTGTAAGCGGCAGTAAAAATAGGGTATTCTTTATTTATTATACTAATTCTGTTAATGGCAATTGTGAGTTTTGGAATAGAAGTGAATGTTGTACATGAATGAAAATATTGTGAATATGAATGGGACAGTCAGGAGCAGAAGGAAGATGTTATAAACTCAGGCGCTTTTAATGCATACACATGCAGCTCCGATTTGATTAAAGCAAATGGTTGATGACAGAAATTTGAAAAAGTTGTAATAATTCTATATAAAAATATAAACACTTTTCTTATAGTACACAAAAACTTTACTTACAGTTTTAATATTTAATTAATATGTAATCTTATTATATAATCTGTACGTTTTATTACATGCAATCAAGTATGCATGAACTTTAATGTTATCGCAGTGCAATATTTATCACTATTACTATAAAGAATTTGCGAAATAAATATATCCCTTAGTAAAGCCCGTAGGGCTAACAAAATTCTTGTAGATGGTAGAATATTCATTACACCGAAATTTTTTGGTCCTAATATGTCCTATTTTGACGACAGTAACTAATACGATAGGACCAGGAGGTCCGCTCTTACGTTCGTATCCAGATTGGAATTAGTATAATAGCAGTTGTATGTGCGATGGTATTGTAAATGTTTTCCGAGTGCATGTATGTATATTGATATTTTTTTTTAAAAAGTTATCATATCTTATATTATTTATATGTCATATATTTAAGTGACTAGTAGTTTATTATGTATTACGCATATTCCTTATGAAAATAAACATGATTAGGATCCAATGTTACTACTAATAGTATAAACAATAGAATAAACAAAATATTCGTCAATTGTAATTTGATAAATAGTAACCATGGATAATTAATTATTACTAATTAATGCTAAAATGAACAAACAAAAAAGACAGCCGATTCGGGATGAGGACACTCGTTACAAAAGACGCTATAATTGTCAGTCATGAAAATAAACGTCAATTTAATGGAACAAAACTATTTTTGTATTTTTTAGTCTTTAGTAACAGTATAGATAACACAATTCCTAAAGTAGTAACTATTTTCGGTTTGCCACAAAAATATGATTGATAATTATTGACACTCAATCACAATCCTTGATTGACAAATAAAAATTATTTGATGTTATAAGTTCAAATCATAAAATAAATTAGTTTTCAATCATTTCTAAGCAAAACTCAATGCTTATTTTGTCAATTGTAACTATTGAGTTATAATAGTAACTATTGGTTCATTCATACTTTTAAACATTAATGCTTCCATTGAAAATCCAATTATTATTATTAATAATTCAATAGTTATTATTTGTCAATCAACAGTTATGACTGATTATGAATATTAATAGTTGGTTCCCAACTATTATCATATTATATATTTCATAGGATATATATATATGCACATACAACAGTTTACTTGAGAACAAATGTATGAAATACAATTTTTACTTATACTTCAGATTCAATGCAATTATATTTTCTGGATGTCAGCAATCAAGTAATTAATCAAGTTTACAATCCAAAACTATTGATCTTCCATTTAGAAGATGATATAAGTTAAAACTATTTACATTCCACTTGATATCGCTTTTAATCGAACAGATTCAGGATTATTGGCAGAATCTCTTGTTTATTTTCCCAAAGAATGCACAGAATTTTTGGATAATGATCGTTAGTCATTTTTTAATAATATGTTTTATTTTTGTAGTATTGTAGTAGTACAAAAAACTTGTCATATTGTATTTACATTCTGTGACTTAAATAATTTAATGCACGCGTAAATACATAGATGTTTATAGTTGACTCAGGAAGTTATGGTTTAGTGGTGTATGACTCGTCTAAGAATCAAGTATGCATGAACTAAGAAGCGTGGATGCAGGATCGAATCTGATTACCGACTGATGCTTCCTTTTCTACAGCAAAAATTTTACGATGGAGTATCTTGAGTATGAGTCATTGGTGATGGCAACTATTCGTTTTTTAACACAATAGATATTATTTCAATTATAATTTCCGTAATTTTTAATGTTACTATACATGACGTTATTAAGAATTTTAACTTCAATTTTAAATAACTATAATACTATATTCTCATTTATAACTTTTTTCTTTCATGTTTTAATATTAATATATTTTTGTTTCTTTGCTTATTATATAATAATTATATATTGTATATATTGTATAATAATTCAGAAAATATAGAAAATTTTCTCGCAAATGATAATCAATGGTATTTAGATATGATTTCTATGATTTCTTCATATTACTTTTATAATTATTTTAGATTTTTATTATACTCTTTTCTTGAGAAAAGAAATATAAAAATATAAAAACGCTATTAAAATGTCCAAATAAAAAAAAGGCTAATAAACAAATTAAACTTGTGATTAAATTATCAAGTCAAATAGTAGATCTTACATCAATGAGACATTCGATATTTTATAGTCTTATGCATAAAATGTCTATTGTAGGCACGAAATTTATAAGGAATCTGATAATAATAAGATATCCGAATGCAATTATTCTGTACATATTCATTGATAGTAAATTGTTTCAAATTCTATTAATGATTATTTAATTTAATAGTTGATAATAAATTTTAGATTTTATCGCTATGAATTAAATATTAATTTTAAGGTGATCTTCGCACAAGATGAAAAATTTCAACCTTTAAGTGCGATAGTAGTTTTAAATTATTGGGATAAACTTATGAATCTCTCAAATAGATTTCACCATTTTCTACAATATATCTAGATGAGATAAATTTCCGCATTTTTTAAATGGACTTAGCAAAAATTCAAAAGATTATGGATTAACTCTATTAATTCTTACCCTACTAAAAAGACTTACTCACAGTTATCGAGCGATTTCTGTTTGTGCAAGTTTCTTTGCATCTTTTGCTAATTATAATTTTTACTAAATTTTATTATTTTCCGAAATGAAGTGTCAATATTTCTTCTAGAAAGTTGAAAGTATGTTAGTGAATTTTTAGAGATTTTTTTAAATCATTCTGAATAGGTGAAAAAAACGGACAGATTTTAATGCCCCATTAGTATGGATGAGGCACCAAACCTAGGCTAGGAGTTAAATTGAAACAAATTTGATTTGCTTATTTTACGTCATGTTAGTGATGTCAGAAAATAATTCTAAAATATGGATGGAACATGCTTTTTACATTTACTAATTCTAATATATATTACTAATTCTAATATATCATAGGTAATCCCGTATTTATAGTCTTGTCCTTTCAACTTTAGTGACACTCTATATCGTGTTTGATGATTCCTTACTTTTTCTCTTTTCTTACTTTTTTTTATTCTTTCCACGCGAAGAATTTCTGTTCTTGATAAAGAAAAGAAAAGGAAAAATGAATATACTTATTCTGTAATGTACTTTGTCAATAAAGTATATTATTTTCAATTTTCTAAAAAGATTGGAGCACATATCCGGGTTCTATGTATTATATAGTCTTTGGATATAATATGCACAAGTAAACAATTGAACTAAAATATCAATGTAACATGCTATAAATGTCCGTAATATTAAATCCTATAAATAATGAAATTTTTTTAAACAGATATTTCTTTTATAGGACTATTTTATATCAAACATATAGGAATGCTTTAAATTACGTCGTTATATATTTGTAGCGCAAAAAAGGAATCAATTTATGGTATATGTGCAAATTACAATATATTCAATACTGTTTACTTCGTATATGTTGCTATGATTTTCAATCATGACGAAACGCGATTCGAAAAGATTGCTGAATTTGCATTTAAAATTTCACTTGAGAAGATCATCATAATACCAGAATATCGACGTTTTTCCGTCCGTTGCGTTAAACTCAGCAGCTAGTCATATATTCGTAATGAAACGACTGAATAATTTCGTCCATGTAATGAATCCGTGCATCTTTTTCTCTTTTTTTTCTCGATGTTCTGGCAATCTTTTGCTTTATTCTTTCAAGCAGAGGCGCTCTTTTCAACGGTCGTTCTTAGTTGAAACACATGAGTATACACGTATATACGCAGTCTCGAAATGGTAAAGGAGTCGAAATCTTTATTACAAATCTGAGTGCACTTGTGCGAATGTACTTCGACGATCACGAAATAAGGGGTCTTTTTATTTCGACGATGTTTCAATTTAGCAGCCGTTGCAAAAGGTTTCGAGTTTTTATCGCATAAGTTTTATCCGGCGGGGGTGGAAAATAAAAGGAAGATGAGTCGAGGGGTGTGAAGCATCAGGCCGAAATATCAGGCAAAATATAAAAACGAAAGATGTCGCAATCAGATACGAATATTGCGTGCGATATTAGTATCTGGAATTCAAATATAAGTAATTATGTGTGTGATATAAATAGTAGTGTGTATATGGTAAGCAATTTTTCTGAATGTTTTTCCATATCTGTCTGCACTAGCTAGGATTCTTTAGGAAAAAAATTATTTAAAAAAAAATAATACGCGCAGTTCCTTCAATACTCCAATTTTAACCCTTCGTCTACAATCTAGATTTTTTGCATAAGCGAAATTTTACTCTCAAATTTTTTTCATTTTTACACGAATTTCAATTTTTTATTAAATAAAGAATTTAACATTTGAGTTAACTAATAAGAGATAATAAAAGATAATAAGAGATACTGAAAAGTAACCTGAGATTTTTCCATTTTTTGAAATCCTAGAAATTTTTTATTTTTTAAAATCCTAGAATTGTGAAAAAAAAGAACACCGAGAGAGTAAAAATATGATTGCAGCAAAAAATGCAGTTAAGTTACATAACTCTTAGCTAAATTATTATTATTATTTAATTATTATTATTTAGCATTTTTTAAACAAGTTGTATCTCATTATAATAAACTTCAAGGTACATTTGCATTGAAGTATAATAGTATGTAGCAATGTCAAATTAAAAAAAAAAAGATCAAAGAAATCATAAGATCAAAGAAAATCTTAAAGATATAAAAAAACTTACTTGTAAATGAACATTTGAAAAAATTTATTTAATCTCTGACGTATTATACGCCGGTTTGGCACATTCTCTATTTAAGTTTCATATTATACTTGCCAGTTTCATATTATAATTGCCAGCTAAGATTTGGGTTTTAATACTCACATAATCGGAAGGCTTTCTGTGTGTGTGTGTGTGTGTGCGTGCGTGCGTGCGTGTGTGTGTGTGTGTGTGTGTGTGTGTGTGTGTGTGTGTGTGTGTGTGTGTGTTATTTCTCGTGAAACGAGATC
>Ga0157363_1005361_pt1 | contig 11935 bp, 2 predicted proteins | sample AttsexASBM1_FD_111477 | JGI IMG/M metagenome (GOLD analysis project Ga0157363, IMG submission 111477) | Fungus gardens microbial communities from leaf cutter ant in Ribeirão Preto, State of São Paulo, Brazil - Atta sexdens ASBM1 | ecosystem: Host-associated > Fungi > Mycelium > Unclassified ...
CTTAAGAGAATAAACGTATATTTTATATAAAAATAATCATATTACATATTAAACATATAATATATATATATATATATATATATATATATATATATATATATATATATACATTCTGCAATATTTTATTTTCTGTTTATTTTGTAATTAAATACTATTTTTTAAACAAAATCAATTTTTTAAATCTATTCTCGTGAAGGTCATATTGCCACTCCTGTTTTCCTTCGAGCTATTACGTTGGCTTTTTATAAATAGTGTCTTAAGTAACAAATGTTTCCTAACTTTGAGAAATCTAAAATCTATTAAGGGAATATATAATACCATTTTGATGGTTTCAGAAAATCGAAAAAATTCTTTTTTTCATTTTTTCAAAGTTTTAGATGGAACAGAAGGAATCTTTTATGGAATAGCTGGCTATATATAAATTTAAAAAATTGTTTTATTTCAACATAAAGTTTACTTAAAGTTTACTTCAAACGGATTTTTCTCAAAACCATCTTCTTTGATATTACTCCCCAGTGAGCTATCTTTGTGACTCATTCAATTGACTTAAATTTTTAAACAATTATCTTTAATAATATTCTCTATCGTGTAGTAAGATTTTTTTGATATTTTAATTTTGTAAGATTTCATAAAAATTTAAAATTAATTTTTTTAAATTAAGCACTGATATCCTATATTCAAAATGTCGCCACTAATAATCTGTATTCAAAATTTTATTAATTTTCAAAATACCATAAATCTTACGCTACACGATAGAGAATATTGTCAATCCTTCGTGAACCGAATGGAGTGTAATATAACCCATAATAAAATGAATTTCGATAAATGAACTTTTTAAAAAGTACCGCGTTCATGTGCCGGATTCGTGCAACTGTGGAGTACGTTGTTACCAATCATACTAAATTATAGTATATTTATAGTATATTTAATAGTAAATTATATAAGTATATTTATGATACAGTATGGAGTATGAGATATATCCTGTTATAATCCATTGGTTTTCCACGTGGTTCGCTGAGGATTAAAAATGATTGTTTAAAAGTTCAAATCAATTAAATGAATAGTCGCAAAAATCCACTAGGAGTAAAGTCAAAAAACACGGTTTTGACAAAAACGCGTATAAAGCTTTAAATAAACTTTATGTTGAAATAAAACAATTTTTTAAAATTTATATATAGCTATTCCAGTACCATAAAGAATTCCTTCTGTTCCATCTAAAGCCTTAAAAAAATAGAAAAAGAATTTTTTCGATTTTTTTATCAGAGTGGTACACTCCCTTAAACAATACTTTGACAAATGTAATCGTTTTAAATTTTAAGTGTTTAAATATTGATTATTAACTATTTGTATAAAACAAGCCTGTCTAATTTGAATTTCGGAGCCAAAACCATCGACGCAAAAAATTTCATCATATGAGTATGATTTCATGGACTGTAAAATGTTGATAAGCGTCACTCGGACGCGTATCGATGGGATTTGATAATTCTCCGAAATGTATCTGTATTGATTTTTTTTGTATCAATGACTTTATGTTTTAGCTCCAAAAAAACAGGATACTATAATACCATTTTCTTCTATAACAATAAATGGAAGAGAAATCCAAGAATTAAACAAAGTTGAAAAAACAATGCTATAGAAATAAGCGTAGAGCACAAAGTACAATTAACTTAATAATAAATAAACTTTAATTAGCTTTATATAAGGTAAAAGGAATATAATTTGATTAAGTTAACAGTCACTTAGATCGTATAGTATATTTAATTAAACAAAATATACACTATGAGTGCAATATGTTTTGTATGGTTGATTAAATACATTATACAATCAATTCTTTTACAATTTAAAAATTTTAATAACTTATCCAAATTATTCCGCTTTACTCTATATATTGTATGTATATACAGTGGCCGTCAAAAGTTTCTGGCCAGTTCGATTTTCTTCTATCATTTTTATAAATCAAGAAGTTAATAAATCATATTTTTTAATGAGGAAAGAGACATCAAAACAATATTGTACAAATGATGTAGTATATATTGTTTATTAAAACAATATGATTTTTATTTGCAAGTCAAAATTTACACAAATTCCCGGTCGCATAATTTTTTGTATCTTACGGCTGCCTTGTGGTGCTTTCCACCCTAATTAAACAAGATCAGTTTGTAAAAAATACAAATATGGCTCGACACACAAGTATTCAACATGAAACGATCTTGCAGCTTTAAAAAACAAGAGAAAAGTTTATATTGCATCAATAATGGATGTTGGAAAATCAATGGTGAATGATCTTCTTACAAAATATCGCTCAGGATTTGATTTAAAAGACAAATCAGTCATTCATGGAAAACAACTCTTCGAATAGATAAGGTTATCAAAAGGAAGTCTACTGCGGATCCTAGGAAAAAATGATATCGCTCGCGAATTAAAACAAAAAAATCATGTCTTAGTAAATCGATGCACAGTTTCGAGGCGGCACGATATTGGTTTAAGATAGGTCACATTGCTATCAAGAAACCTTTAATAAAAAAAATCAAAAGGTCCGATTAGATTTTACTAAGCAATATCGAGTAGACTTCGGAGGATTGGAAGAGAATCGCTTTATTGGACAAATCGAAATTCAATTTGTTTGGGAATGATGGCAGACGATATGTTCCTCTGTTGATGTGTGGTATGATAGTAAATACTAAATATCCACGGTCAAGCATGGTGGAGGGAGCGTACTTCTTTGGGAAATATTTTCAGCCAATGAGCTTGGTCCACTCGTTCACATTGGAGAACTAATGAACAGCCCGAAGTATAAGAAAATATTGAGAAATAATCTCCTTCCATATTTAAATAATTTTATGCCGGAAGAAATGGATATTTCAACATGATAATGATCCCAAACATACGTCAAAAGTAGACTGGCTGACATCGAACAGAATCCAGGTGCTGAAGTGGCCAACTCAGTCACCAGACCTTAATCTAATAGAAAATTTATGGAAAAAGCTTGGACATTGCGTTGGGAACCGAAATCATTCAAATCGTGCCGATTTGCTTCAGCATTTACAGGAAGAATGGGCAAAAATATCGTTTGATTTTTTGAAGAAGCTGATTCAATCAATGTCACAGCGTTGCAAGAATGTTATTGCCGCTAAAGCGATGGCTAAATACTGAGTCAATCATAAATCTAAGATATCTTTTTGTTAATTGTCATCATAGAGATATTTTTCAGTTAAGGCTCCTGATGACTCAGTCAAGAACTACGTTGACGGTGGCGATATAGAATCAGACAACGATTTGGCGAAACAGTAGCCACACACTTAAGCACGAGCCCATGTCCGTGCTCGTCGAGAGTGAACGAGACAGCGAATTCCTTCTCAGACTAATCACTTGTTTCAAGCGACCGAAAATGCTTTCTCAACAATCTTGGCCTCTCGGCGGCCCTAGGCATCAATAAAGGATGGGGGGCATTCTAAATAACATTTAAGTTTTAATAAATTGTAGTAACAATGTACTTCTTCCATTAATCCAGAATAATATAAATCATATTAAAACGCAACAGTTTTCTAGATATTTAATTGTTTACGATTTTTCATGTGCATTATATAGTATAGCTCTCCTTCATAAACTCGAGTAGCGAGAATAATAGAAGAAAAATTTTACCGGAAAAAAAATATATAAATCAGCATTTCTCTTCACGAAAGTCTCAAAAGGCCTCAAAAGGCATCAGAAAAGAAATGCGTATGTATGAGGCTTGCAAAGAAAATATGCGAAAAAAAATCGAATAGTTGCAAAAAGCACATTTTTCGCTTATAAAACGAAAGATATTGATTGTATGGAAAAAAATTTGGTATAAAAAATGTAGATATTCGAAATACAAAATGAGACATGGAACATTAAAATCGATCTATTAATTCAGTAGAAAAAAAGTTTAAAAACACCGAAAAGGGCCTTTTTTTCACACTATAAGATTTCATTGAGATTTAAACGCAAAGCTTTGAAATTCTCGTAAAATGTAGCCCTCATAATGACGAACAAATCTAGTCCTGAAATGTTCATTAATTTTTGCTATTTGTTCACTAAAAACCCGTCTGCGGAAAACTTAATTTCTTCATCTTTGAGCAGTCGCATAACAATTTACAGGGATTTTACTTCTTCAAGAGTTGCACTATTACGTACACTTAATAACAAAACGATTTTTTGCAGTTAAACTATTATAAAACGATTTTAAAAGTGAGTATCTTTTTCCATATAAAAAAATGGAAATAATTTCGTTAATATGCATCATATTATAAATAAAGCACAATAGTATGAAGCATTCGAAATCTGACATTTTTCTACGAATTTAAAAAAAAAAAATTACCCTCCGATTATTAGGAGCCGAGATAACAATTTTCCTTCAAAAAATCATTGTAGTTCTAGTTTTTAAGATTAAGAGTTCCGTCTGGCATCAATTTGTCAAGAAAGAATTGAATTTGCTGTTTAAAAAATCTCGAATTGTAACATGAAATTTTTAGTTTAGAAAATTTTTTTTTCTTGAATTTTTATTTTTTTGATTTATTATTAAAAAATCACGTTTGAGTATGGAACGCATATCTGATTAATAAATTTAAGTCATTAGCTATATTTCTTTATTTAATATGCTATAAAAACAAGATGTTAGCGTAATTGTAGCGTAATTGTTAAAGATAGAACACTAACTTTCGCAAATATAAAAGTAAATTAGTGTTACATGAAAAATATTTTGCATTTATATTCAACAGTTACTCTAACATTTGGCAAATTATTTATTATTTGTTTACATATGTCATATTTGTATCTGTAATTAAATTCATAAAAATAATTTTATATTGATAATTCTGTACATTTAATTGTCCAATTGGATACTTTTTACGGTATGTTAAATAAAGAAATATAGCTAATGTGACTAAATTTGTTAATCAGATATACACTCCATACTTAAATGTAATTTTTTAGTAATAAATCGAAAAAATAAAAATTCAAGAAACAAAAAATTAAAAATTTTGATTACTTTGGATTACAATTCAAGAAACATTTGGTTAAGCTATTTGTTTATATTTCATCGAGCTACCCCAGATTTTAAAAAATCAGGTTTTCACGTCAATTTGCTGAGAAAATATAAATTTAGCAAATTTTAACACACGAAATCAAATACGCGCGAATCGCCAAGCGGACCGATCTTCCTCACTCGACTGCGCGTCAGCTTCCCTCCAGAGTTGTTTCGTTTAAAATTTTTTTTTAAACAAATATTTTAAACATCATATTAAATTAAACATGCTTTTTTTAAAACAAATGTTTAAAACGTTTTTTTTTAATGTGTTTTTAATATTATTTAATAGAGGAAAAGGTGATACTCCAGTTATTTTATGCGATAACTAATAATAAATATTTAAATTTAAAACTTGACAATTACATTCATTAAAATGTTGTTGAATCGATTCTGGATTCAAAATTATGAAATATTTATTACTTAGGACATTATTAATCAAAATGGGACAAATTGCATAATGGCGAATCGAAGCGAAACATGGATGATAATGTGGCTTTCCATAAAAATAGTCTTAAAAAGTTAGTTTTGTTTACAATAGAAAACAATAGTTTGATCATAAAATTAACAAAATAGTAGAATGTATTGCAGAATATATGTATATATATAAATGTATGCACATGTATACATGTAACTTTATTATACATAAGGTATTTGGAAAATAATGATAAATCTTTCATGAAGGCAGAATGGATTAAATTGAAAAAAAGTCCTCTATCATTTAACATCAATTAACAAGATATTAATTGATAAAAATTGCCGAAAATTAATCTTTAATAATTTTTTACTTGAATATTATCAACTTACAAAAAAACTACAAAAGACAATTGTTAATTTTCTTTTCATAGAACTCTAAGAATTTTTTAAGAATTTTTTAATACTGCATTTTCTTATATTGGTAAAAATGAAAAAATGTACTAAAAAGTTGATAAAAAATTCTGAAAAAATTCGTAGAGTTCTATGAGAAGAAAATAAACAATTTTTGTCTTTTGCAGTTTTTCTGTAAAGTTGATAGTATTTGAGTAAAAATTATTGAAGGTCAATTTTCGTCAATATTTAGCATTTCTTGTTTTATATTAATATCTTGTTAATTATTACGAAAATTGTAAAATGATAAAGTTTTCTTCTCAGTTTAGTCCATTCTGTCCCTATACGATAGAATCCCTATACGAAAAATAATTTATCATTATTTTCCAAACATTCTATGTATAAACAGCTCGGCAGCCTATAAAAATCAATAGTATCGTAAATTATAGATTAATAATAGAACTACAAGTTCTAATATTAATCTATAATTAATTCAAGGAATAATTATTTTGAAATAAAAATCTCAAAAAAGAAGCCGTGAGTAATCAATACGCATAAAGGACCACATTAGCAAAATACCATGCTATTGTTTTTTAAAATATATAATAGTATAATTTAAAATATATATAGTCAAATAAAACGTTAAATAGCAAACAACACATTCAAAGATACATATATTTATGTAATAATAAATCAAATCAAAATCGCTCAAATTTAAGAAAAATGAGGAAGTAGATGTAATTAAATGCTAAAATGTACCTCAGAAATGTTTCAAAATACTTGAAAGTAGAAAAGTAGAAAAAGTGCGTTTTAATAAAATATAATAAATATAAAACATAATAAAATATATAATAATAAAAATAAAATTAAAATAATAAAAATAAAAATAAAATAAATATATAATGTTAAAAGTTGTTTTTTTATTTTAAATATGATTTTTTTCTAAACAGTTTTTTTCTAAAACTGTTTAAAACATAAAACGTATATAAAACATTAAAAACATGTTTTAAAACAAAAAAACTGAATGTTTTATTTTTTTTTAAAACGTTTTTTAACACGTTTTTTATCAACTCTGCTCGGCATCATAGAAGTCTGTCAGGATCTACGTGCATATATGTTATATTCAAATTATCACAAACTCCAAGTATTTTTATATCTTTGAGACATAATTTAAAATTATTTGTATCAAAAATAATATTTTTTTGTCCATAAGCATTGATTAGTTCAAAACGTTAATATCGTAATTTTTTGTACACATCGTATCATATTGTAAATATTGTCCACAATGCATTGATCATAATTAGGATCTTTGCGGCCACATGGATGTAGGAAGCTAAAATATTTATTTTCTTTAATTTCTTTAATTTTCTTTAATTTTAAATTAGATTAAAATAAAATAGTAATAATAATAATTATGTACATCTTAAATTAAACTAAAGTAAAATAATAAGTTCGAACAATAATATTGGGTTGATTAATAATTTTCTTTGATTTTTTAAGGATATTTTGTACTTATTTTTAAAATATTATGAATTTAATAAAAATTTTACAGATTATTTTTACATATATTCGTAGATCTATGACAAAATTCAGACTCGTGTATCAAAGCAGTGCAAAGTTACAAGGATTTTAATTTGCGAATTTATTTAGTATCTATTTTCAAAATATTAGAAATTTAACAAAAATTTTATAAATTGTTCTTTTTTTTTAGTATCTACATCTTAGTATTTACATAAAATTTGAGAACAATTTTCTTTTTAGTTCGAAAATTCTTTAACTTTTTCTCTTGATTTTTATGTAAAATTGTAATTTAATAAGGAAGTAATATTAAGAATTAAATCGAATATATATATAAAATCATATACCCATATATATATTAAAAAGAAGTTAAAAAATTAATAACTTTTAATTTAATTTAATTAATTTTAAATGCATTAAATTTTAACTTAACTAAGTTACTTTTAAACGTTAACTTTTTAACTTTTTTTAATTAAAAAATTTTTTTTATCTCTTTTAAATATCATAGAAAAATAATAAGATATAATAAGAACTAAGTGTGTATATTCGTAATTTGTTTATATTTGAAAACCATCTTAAGTAATTAATTTCTTAAGAATACTAATACAGACCTCTGATTGCTTTATGCGGTTATGCCTTATGCTATAAGCCTTAATCTAGATCTACAATAGGTGTTTTAAGCCTTAAGTCATAAGAAATTGATTACAGTCAAATATTCTTCTCGCATTCGATTGTAATTGATCAATTTCTTATGACTAAAAATTTATTAAAAAGTAATCACTGATCTTGTATTTTCTCTATGTGTTGGCTGTTTTTTTAAAGTTATATAACTTATATAGTTATATCGTTATGTGTTATATACTTATATCACATATAAATAAAAAAATTAAAAATTTAATTTACTTAATAATCTATATTGTAGTTATTTAATTTCATTTTAAGAAAAATTAGGACATTATGAGCTAAAAAAGAAATTTTTTTAAATTAACTTTTTTTTTATCTTAAGTTAATTCAATATTGACTTTATATTAAGTTAATTTTTTATTCCTTCAACTTTTAATTTAATTTTATTAATTTTGTAAAGCCATTAACTTTATTCATTTAAAAAAAACATTAACTTATTCAACCCTATTAAAATCATTATAAACCAAATTTTATTATTTTATTTTTTGTAGTTAGCTTTATAGGCTAATTGTCTTTTTTTTTTAATAATATTGGCTGATATTAGTTATTTTTGGATAATTATTTGAATAATACTTTTACCTAATAAATATTATTGTATATAGACAAAACAAATCTTTAAACAAAAATTTTAAAATAATAAAATAAAATATTTTTATTTCAAAATATTTTTAACTGGTAATGTTACACAACATTAATCTTGCCATCTTTCAGGTATTGTAATTTCATGATGCAATTCTTATTAGCCGTCCATCAAAATGTAAATCAGAACAATTGAAATCATTGTAACAAAAACGTTGGAACTATTCGCGAACAATCCAATCACTTATAGAATCATTTCCGTAACATCAAAAATTTTTTATAAGACTGTGCAGCGTTTTTTTCTTTGTGAAAATAAAACAGCACAATGTGTCAGAAATACAAATTCTTATTCTTCATATTTAAAACACAATGCCAAATATTTGAAATTTAATCAATTTTAGCAATTTTTCTTTTAAATCTTTCACAAAACATTTATTTTAAATATGAATAATTATTTATTTATATTATTTATTTATATATTTATATATATATATATATATATGTATGTATATATATAAGATTTTATATATATATATATATATATATATACTAGTCATTTAATATTAACCTTGTCATCTCTTGAAAATATTGGAAACTCATTCGCCAATAATCTTAAACAGATATTTCAAAATAAGTACTTTTTATAATGCAACGTATTAGCATTTTTCATTGGCAGAACTAGTGCACACGTAATGCACTTTAAAACCGTTGTACATAAATCGACATAAAAATATACATTTAATAAAAATATAGAAATGAATTAAACCGCGCAATATTCAATACGTTTTATTGTGTCATTTGATAAAGTACACATTGAACATTTTATCAATTGAGATATCTCATTTTTACATTTAGATTAGAACAGGACAAATTAAGCATTTGCCGTTCTTAGGCACCACCAGTCATCCCAGGTGGTTTCATTTATAAATTTATAAATTTAATAAAAGGAAAAATGGATAAAAAAATTTATACCCCCACATTAACTGGTAAAAATATTCAATAATCCTTAATAAATAATGTGAATATAATACATTTTTACTATATATTTAAAATATCGTTCTGAAATATGTTCGATGTAATTCATGCAAAAACGTTAGATTAATAAATTAAACATTAAATTAATAATAAAATAAAAATTTCTCTCAACTATGTGAAAATTTTCAATTTTGAAAAATTTGTCGTCCCCTCAAATTTGCCATAGGCAAATGCTTTATTTATCTATGCGTTAATCTGTCATTAGATTAGAATAGTATACAATAGCTTTAATGTGCACTGAGTGCGCATTAGTTTTGCCAATGAAAAACGCTATAAAATAAAACAACCTTTACATTATTTTATTTGATCTTAAAGTACAAAATAATTATTTATAATGTCAGAAAAAAGGATTTAATATTAATAAACTATATTTCTCTACTACTACATTATAAATCAAAGCCTTCCAACACGCACGCATGCAACCAATCGCGGGTCCTTGATATCCTTGCCTCTCGCTCGCTCCGATGCTAATCAACGTTCTGTTATTGCCAAACAGAGAATAAATTCGAGGCACAACTTCGATTGAAACAACGTCAAGATTTTATTTTAGATAATAAAAAAGCTTTAAATAAAAAACTTAACTAAGAGACGATAAAAAAGACAAAAAAAACAGAAACAAAAAATTAATTTAAAAAATGATAGTAAAGCAATAGACTCATTATACATTGACGTCTTCATAGATGATACTTCATAGATGCTTCTATGTTATATTTTATTATACTTTTATTTATTTATTTATTTATTATTGTCGCATTTTTTCTGTACATTTTGTCTATTTATAATTTATGTTAAACGTTCGGCTCGGTTATTCTGTCACAAGTTCGCAATAACTCGCAATATATATATTTTGATTGGATCAAGACTTATCATGACAACTTTCTATTGTAAGTTTAATTTATTGACCATTTTATTATTAATATCATTTATAGTAATTTCACTTTCTATTGTTTTTTACAGATTAATTTGACTAACTGTTTAAGTAGTCTACATATATACTAAGATGTTTTATTAATTTTATCCTTGGACTTTTTACTTCGATTATTTTTTTTTTGCGACATATGTACCTTTAACAAATCTATTAAAATTAAATTATTGGCATTCGAGATCAAAAAATTATTATCTCAGTAATATACTGAAGAGAACCTAAAGCGAGGATCGAAATATTTGTACAGAGTGATATAAACTTATGAAGAAATTTTACACTCGAACATCCTGTATTGACTTATTATCTCACTTATTTGAGATTTATTTTTTGGAACTTATTCAATTTTTATATTATTTTTATATTATTAATTATATTTTAATTTAATTTTAAAAATGATGAAAAGATTACAAAATTTACAGTTGCAGCAAATAAAATTGGAAAATAATTTTTTTATTCTTAATGACAGTGACCAACCGCAGTATCTTATATGTTTAAAAATTTTATCAAAACATATTATACTAAGAGACATTATAAAAGTTGTCATAAAATAAAGTATAAAATTACAATAATGAAATAAAATTAGATTTATTACAAGAATTAAAACTTAAACATGTAAATTTATTGCAAAATCTTATAAAAAGATAGCCATAAATGCTTTCAATTTTCATGAAACTGCAGAATCTTTTAATACCGTACATTTATCATCACAAACAGTTTCACGAAGAATCAATGTTATTGGTAATGTCCTAAAGGATAAATTAAAAAATTTATTAGCGACATGTAAATACTATTCCTTTTGCTTAGATGAGATACTGATAATTCAGACATAAGTCAGCTATCGATATTTGTCCGGATCATTCAATGTGATTTCTCAATTCATGAAGATTTATTAATATTAGTTCCATTGCATGATACGATGAAAAGAATCAATATATTATAATGTATGCGAGAATAAGTAAAGAAATTTGTGGGTTCCTTTGATAAATGCTCAGCTATTGTTACTGATGTTACTGAGAACACCAGCAATAATAGGATTGATCTCAAAGAATTATTTAATGAAAATAATATAAAATGTTTAATATTTCATTGTATTATTCACCAGGAAGTTTTGTGCGGGAAAGTGTTAAAATGTCCAATACAATAAAAATTATAACAAAGATTACAAATATTATTAAGGATGACAACAGATTGCTCTTGGGCTTCGAATTTGTTCTATATCGGATTCACACACACACACACACACACACACACACACACACACACACACACACACACACACACACACACACACACACACACACACACACACACACACACCCCCACCCACACACACACACACA
>Ga0157363_1005363_pt1 | contig 11933 bp, 6 predicted proteins | sample AttsexASBM1_FD_111477 | JGI IMG/M metagenome (GOLD analysis project Ga0157363, IMG submission 111477) | Fungus gardens microbial communities from leaf cutter ant in Ribeirão Preto, State of São Paulo, Brazil - Atta sexdens ASBM1 | ecosystem: Host-associated > Fungi > Mycelium > Unclassified ...
ATAATTAATAACAATCTTTAAATATTTATGTATAAATATATGTATTATAATTTTTCTATCATTTTTTAATTAGGAAGATCATGAAATGCATAGTTTGCGTAATAACGAAAACAAGATAAGTTTCATCTAATGATCAAATTCCTTTTCAATTAATAAAAAAATTAGAGTATGCGCTTGCTTCGAAAAAAACTTAATGATGTTTAAATGGCAATGATGTTTAAAAAATTGTTGATACGTGCACATTCTAAGTAAGAGAAGGTAAAAAAGTAAAAATTCATGTGTTTTTTTAACTTTTTTTAACTTTATAGAATTGCAAAAATACTCACAAGGCTAAGCGAATTAAATTATTCGAATAGGGAAAGCAAAAACGTGAATATGGGGAAACAAATTTATTGATACGGTGTAGTTGTGTCTTTAACGCAATGACAAATTTATATAAGGCTGATATAATTTATATGCATTTATTGATCCATGCCTATAGAGGGTTTTTTTTGATATGGCAAAAACTGAAAAATGTTTTGATCGGAAATTTTTAATTTATTAAATGCAAGAAATCGAGTGCTTCTTGTGTCGTATTTTGTGATCGTCATTAGTTTGAGTAGTAGTTATATTAAATTACTATTAGTAAAAAAGCGTAACGTTTTTCAACTTTTTTCAATTCGCAGCACATTAATAACAAGTCAAATTTGTAGAAGTATGTCTTTAAATACACATGCTTTATTGCTCAGTGTAGTCTTTATCGGATAAACTTTATCGCTAACATGACATTCACAAATAAATAGTAAAGTTTTTAAGTTTTATTTTGTTGCTTTAAATACGATTTTATTACAATAAGATATCGCTTTAATTAAAATGAGAATAAACACAATAAAATTTAAATAATTTTCACAATTTTTTAATTATTTTTTACTTCATGGTTTATTCGCTTTTTTTTTATTTATTTCTAAATTTTTTCGCTTCTTTTTATTTTCTTCAAAATTTTCGCGGTACACTTAAAGACCCTTTGCAGTAAACAGATTGAAAAATCCTGCGCGCGAAGAATTTTAATTTTGATTTTACAGAAAAATCTAAAATTTTGTTGGATCTCGATCTGAAAATAATTTTGTTAGACCATCAAAATAATTGTTTTATATTACATATAATTAGAAACTAAAAAATAATAAGCAATGCTGCAAAAAATTTGATTCTAACAACCAATTTAAATTTTGAGCATAATTATTTTGGTTATACGAAAACAAAATTATTTTTAGATCCAGCAACATTTCTTGCAGCAAAATCGTTCTTTCTGTATATATTCTGTCGTCCTGTTAAAAGATTCATCGCAGTGATTTCGCATTACAATGGCAATGAATAAAGTAAATCAGTTAACGAAACTCGAAGAAAGAACTCGCGCTTTTTCACGCGTTCCGCTTTTAGCAACTGAATTATTAGTCGTATTCACACGAAAAAAGATGACCATCCTCTGGAAGGCAATCCACATCCGATTTTGGAATAACGAGGCGGAGAGAATGCACGCCTAGGAGAAAGTAAGTCGCCGAAAGTTTCGTTTTCACGTTTGGCCCGGTCCTAAAGCGACCGGTTCCGACATTCTGATCTGATCCGCGAAATGTTGCTTCAACCAGATTGTGAAACCGGCGGCTATTCGGGCTATCGAGATTCGAACTAAAAACTTTGGAATCGATTGGCTTCCGCGTTTCTTATTGAACATCCTATTATTGAGCATCAATGACTAAAAATGTCACTGTGACTGATTCAAGAAAATTGAAAAGATAATTTTAACTATAAAATAACATACACAGATTATGAAATATCAGATTATATTGCGATAAATCAATAGCATCATCTGCCTCCTCTTAGCACGAATCAAAGATGGGAGTGAAAGGGTCCAGAATCAACAGGTTGCTCGATACTCGTTTCAGTTCCCGACCGACCTTTAGCCGGAAAGCTGCGGCGTCTTTGCTCGCATTAAGATCTCCCAAGCTGATAGAATGTATGAATATGGACGGCATTTGATCTATGCTAATAACAATAAAAATATTTTTTAAATTAAATAAGAGAAAGTAAAAGAATGAATTAGCGAATTTAGTAATTTATTAATTGTTGATAAAACTATTTTAATTCCAATTTTGTTGTAAAATTCAATAATTATTGTAAAATGAATAAAAATTTAAAATTTAATTAAATTGCGATAAAGTTTGGTTTGCTTAATAAAATTGCAGTTGATTTGTAATTTTATATACAACAATGTTGATATAAATATACAACTTTCTTTTTTTTCAGTCTCTTTTTTTCAAACAAAATTTAAAACAATTAGAATAAAAAAATTATACTAATGTGTAATTAAATAAAAAATATTTGGTCACACAGAAAATACGTCAGAGACAAGTGTCTGACGAATTTTTATTTTAAAATAATAGACGAATGTCTATTATAGAATAAAAGAGATAAAAAGAGAGCAAAAGGAGAGGAAAGAGAGAATGAGAGAACTAAAAACGAAGCAAGAGATATAAAAAGAAGTACGGTGAGCGAAGAGGAGAAAGGAATCCTTCCGTGACTCGCGAGAGTCCGCAGGTCTCTCGTGGTTTCCGCGTTCGCACAACAGGCATCGCGTCTACCGGACCGGTTCTGGTGATTCAGAGCCTCATGCCTTCACTACGTAACTTATGTCGGGCCCTCCCGCACTCTCTTTTTTCTCTCCTCGTATGATCATCACAGTGAAAGAAAAACTGCAATCTGTATGATTGAATGATAAACAAAACTTTATTTTAAATAGATATAAGAAAGGAAAATAATTATATTTCGACATTTAAAATTACAGTTCTCACATTTCCTACAAGAAACTTACAATACAGTATTAAAAGACTGTCTCAAAAAAATTATTTTAAAAAAAGTGGAAAATATTTCTGCGTGGAACTACTTTCTGTGATTTCCTAACAGAGTTTCTTAAACGAAATTTTACGAATTTTTTACATAGATAAATATATGTTGTAATTAAGCCTGTTGTAATTATTTATGAGAACACTTTCAATTTTACGATGTTCTCTTTTTTATTTTTCAATCTTCTCTCAATGTTAAAATTATCTTCCTTTATTGAGAGTTGTCTTTTACTAAATTACACTCAGACTACGACTAACTGCTGACGCTTCCGCGTTGTCGAAGATAGAACAGAGATAGCGGGATTCTTTTTGAATCCTGCCCACGGATGCCCGACCCTGATGGCCCTGACCCAAAGCGAGACACGCTTTCGCGAATTATAATGGCCGCCACGAACATCTTTGTCTACGTTCGCAACATTAAATTTGGATATTAACGCGATTACTATTATTAGAAATTGAAAAAAATTCTTTCGTAGTTTGATCATGAAATAAATCTTCAAGATATTACAAACAGAAATACAGAATTTACTTTGTTGTATCATTTGAAATAAGATAATTAATTTAACACGTTAATAATCTAAATAATAATAATAAAAATAATAATTAAAAAAATCGGTGTTTATATGATATTTCGAACAATGGCGAAATGCTCTAATACACGGAAAAAAACTGTTAATAATTTTGTTCGTCAAAGTAACTATGGAGAACGCTTAAACATTGATGACAATGCGGCAAAACGTTTTTAATATTATAATTCGTGCATTTTACATATTTATTTTCAGAGTCCAAAAAAATTATTTCCATAATCTTTTTAGATATTTCAGCAAAAAAAAACATGTTCTTTCCGTGTGAAACGATTTAGATTTAATCCGGAAATTAGGATTTCTATTTTTATAAGCACTAAAATGAAAAGTAAAACGGGCAGTTAGCGAAAATTAAAAAGTGAGTCGACTAACCTTCCTTATATGGAATGACATACTTTTTGCAAAATATTTTAATTGACTTATCTATGAAATTAATGAAGTGCTCCTGCGCTCCTTCGCTAAGTAAAATCGAAAGTGGCAAAATACCACAGTCGAGGCGAGACGAGGAGATAGCATTTCAGTCTGGTAGAGAGAGGTACATTTACTTGGAAGGGACACAGCTTCCTCTTCTACCGTACACGCTGCAGACGAAGATGACGCTAAAACTTTAAAGACAAGATCGGTGGATCGATGTTTGTTTGCTGATGAATAATCATGCGTTTAAAGATACGAACACGTCTCGTCTTTCTAAGTGATGTCCCACAGCTCGAGAACTTCAGGATGAAGATCGAAGGAATAAGACTGGAAAAAGAAGTCGATCTATATATTTAAAAACGACCGGAGCATGAAAATTAAATTCGTCAGAGTGTTTGAAGCGTAGCAGCTAAATCGTGAATAAAAGCTCCTATGTTGTTCTTCAGCGTTCGAGAGTCTGGAGAGCCAGGTATCGAGAGAGGTGATAAAGTAAGTAGAGACGGAAGGCAAGCCATAGACAGGACAAGTGAAAAAGTGCGACGCGATCAGCCGGAGCGCACAAGCAAGCAGCCAGGCAGATAGACCAGAGGACTACGGTGGCGTTCACCAAGCGGGAGGAAGAGGCCTAGATCTGGATCCTAGAAACTAGACAGGGACGTCGATAAAGTTGGTGCTCGCTGGTTCGTATAGGAAGGAGAGACGTCGTCGGCGAAGCGAAGAAGGAAGAAACCGGCGGGTGTGCGCGCTCGCGCTTTTGCGCGACGAGTGGGGTCAGGTTTCAGATGTATAGTGGGAGGTGGGGGCGGGAAAAAGCGGATGTTGGGGCGGAGGAGAGTGAGACAGAATATCGGTGAGCACGACAAAGAGGGAAAGAGCCTCTCGAACGGCGTGGCGCTTGCGACTCAGTGTCTTTCCGGACGCCACACGTTTGAGACACGCACGCGAGAGTTTCTTTTTCCTTCTCTCTCTCTCTCTCTCTCTCTCTCTCTCTCTCCCTCCAACCTCTTCCTCTCTCTTTCTCCCTCTCCCTTTCTATACCCACCCTCTGTCTATCTTTCTCCCTCCTGTCTGTGCCTGCCTGGACGCCCGCGTTCCTCCGTCTTCCTCGCTCCATCCTTCCTCGTGCTGTCTCTCTACGCTCACCTCCAGGACGACGTTGAGGCACATCGTCCGTGCCCTGCCCCCTCTCGCCGGCTATGGAGTGGGACCAATAGGAGCGCCGCTTCCGGCAACGATGGTGCTCCAATCGGCATGCGACGCCGACGGATAGACGCTGACGAGAGGCGATTTTGACAGTCAACACTGTGCTACTCTCTGAGCTCGCGGTTTAATCGTGCACTGGACTTACTTCGAGTCTGGGATCCTTGTGATTCGTGAATCGGAGCAGTGCCCTTCGCAACGTGGACTCTATTGCGTGGTCACCCCGCGAGTTTCCGAACGCATTAGTCTGACTGCTCGCGAAAGTGCTTTCTTTTTATTGGATATTGGATTTTCTCAGTGAATCATGATCGTATCAGGCCTATTGTGAGTGGACTAATTGAAGATTTAATCAAGCTTACTAACGGATGAAGCGTGAGGATTAACAACCATCACGTGGTCGGAGAGACAGCGATCCGCTTCGAGAACTCGCCGGGATAATTTGATCGAGGCGAAACGCTAAACGATCGATTGCGGAAAATTCCGCAGCTGATTCATAGGATAGATTACAAGCATTCCCACGGAGATTCCCGCCTTCAGAAATAATCGTATGTTCGCCACGACGCGCCTCGCTTCTGGAGCCGAATCTATTCGATAACGGGCGGACAGCCTCGGTGATCAATAGCCCGCGATAAATTCAAGTAATTCCCTCGCCGATATATACAGACATCGCGGTTGCTCCTTGCGTCGCGAACATCCCCGCTGTCACGGATGCGAGCGCGTCGTCCGGCCCGTTGCAAGTGAAAGGAAACCTCGGGAGACTTGTCGTTTAACCACGTTGGACATTGCGGGGGGGGCGGGGGGATCGCGTGAGATACCGCGAGAATAATTAAATGCGCGCGTGAGATAATCGGATGAGCTGCGCTATGGAGTATCAGCAATTGGCGCCACCGCCGGTACCAACTGGGGTGCTGCACACCCAGGCGCACCATCCTCAACCCCAGCATCAGCAGCCGGTGCAGCCGCCGCAGCATCCGCACATTGTAGTCGCGCCGGCTCATCAGCAGCCGCAATCCCAGCAACCACCGCCACCACCCCTGCCGCCGACCTCCCACGGCCACCAAGTACACCCGCCGTTACCGCCCATCCACGAAGACAGCACAAGTTCCAGGTGGTCCCAGTACCAGCACTTGTGGAGGCAGCATCATGTTTACATGAACGGTAGGCACGCATATCACAAGTTGGAACTAGACAGATACGCCGATCTCTTCAAAACAAAAAAACTTAGATCGATAAAAATTCATCGATGTATATTTCACGCACAGCGAGAGATTTAATTTCGCTAATAAATACTCACTGTGTGAGTAGAAATTAAAGATGGTTTTTCATAGCATAATGATTATGAATCAAGCTGTGTAATGTCACGATATATTACTTGGAAAAATCGGCTAGAGAAGTAGTGGCATAGGAGAGGGAGAAGTCGTCGTTCAGTAGAAACGCCCACCTGTTGCTTACGTTAGCCAGCCTACATTCAATCTGTGACTACTGCATGATGATCAACGTATTAACGCTCAACGCGGAATTGACGTGTGTTTGTTCATCTATCATCAATATATAAATAGAAAATTTCATGCCAAAAGAAAGAACGCGTATGAATAACATTTAAAAAAAGATCGATTTCCAAGATTTAAATCCTTTTTTTAATAAAAGATTTTACGACAAACGGAAGAGATGTGTAGAAAGAAATTTACGATTTAAGAAAACGCTTGATGATAAAATTGAAATAAAAGTATATACTCGTGTTCTTAAGTATTTTTAACTTTTTAAAATAATATGTGACGCAACACATAAAAGATTTACAATTGAAAAAATTATTGCTCAATAATGAAATTGAAATAAAAATATATATTCGAGTGCTTAACTATTTTTAATTTCTAGCTAAAATAATGTATAATGCAACAAAGTATAGTCATTGTAATGACTGTCGCTGCGAATGTCGTTGAGAAGCGTCTTTTACCTGCATCGTTTATCGCGAAACATATCTGTTAACTAGGCGGGTCGGATTAATCGAACATGGAGCGTGAATGAATCATCCATCTCCATGTATGTAAACGTGTGAATTCATCTATGCACCTATCCTAGTTACAACGGATTCGACTCAAGGCTCTTCGTATTTGCATCCTCCCACGTCCTCAGTTCGTTCCTGCTCGCGTTCGTGTTTTTTCCTTCTCTCTTTTTCTCATCTATTCATCTCCTTTTATTATACAAGTAGAAAATTTCCATGGAGAAACTATTATTGTTTATTTGCATATACTCTCAAGTCGTACCACGTCGAATTAGAACGAACTGTGTTCTATTTCTATCCTATTTTATATATTCAGTTCTTCATATCCATTATTATTTTAAAAAGCAAGCATAACAAATTTACTTACACAAATGAATCAGATACTTATACTCGGTAAAGAAAGATAAAATAGCAAAATGTTTGCACTACTTGCCGTGTATTTTAAAATAGCAAAATATTTGCTGTGCACATTAACGAACATTTGAAAAAAATATTTGTTGAAAATTAATTTTTTTTGAGCGTAATAGTATCTAATATTTATTTAATAACCAACAATTTGGCTATTAAAAGAATTGTCCATTTTTTCCATGAATATAATAAAAATTAATTCTATTGTTATTTGATGATAAAAGTTCTTTAATTTTGTTAAATAAATGAAGATTATATTTCATATGTCATTAAAATGCGAGTTTCCATATTTTAATTCAAAATTTTTCATTATAATTTACTATTGAACATAAACATACGTGAGAAACATGATATTTAGCATAGCACATGCTAAATTTTAATGATGGACAATTTTACTTTTTTATGATTTTAATACCCTTTTCTAACACATAATTTTTTCTATAAGCACATGTAATTTGTTTAATGTAAATTAATATTCATAAAACGAATATTATATATCAATATTCATATAAAGTTGATTTAGTGCAGATTATTTTTTCAAAGTTTCAATTTTTCCAAGTTTTAATTTAAAACTTTGTCGATTTATGTTCACAAATTAATGACTGATATTGCCTTTGACAGTACGTTTGTTGAAATAGCGATACTCGTCCGCGATATTGTTATCGAGCACAATAGATTAGAATCGCGTTTGCGAATGCACAATGCAAAGGATGGGTTAGTTTAGCCTCACCTAGTCCTAAAGCATATAACATTATATTATACTGTTAGCGTCACGTCATCGTTAATAATGACAAATTCGTACCTCGAAATTATCCTTTTTATGAAATTTGCTAATCACGTTGATATTTAAATTCTGTATGTAATGCAAAAATGTCTCATCAAGATATTCTCAGGAATAATTTTCAAGAAGACATTTGAGGGATATTTTCAAAAATTCAGAGTAAGAGAATATTTATAATATAAACCTGAACACAATTTTGCACTTTGTGCAAATTAGCAACGTGCAGAAAGAGATCCTTTGTAAACTAAAATTGTTAGATTATTATATCAAATTATTATATCAAATATATACAATTTATAATTTATAAAGATGATTTTAGATTTTCATTCAAATGCAAAATTATTTTGCGATTACTTAATGGAGAAACAATTTTTTTGAAATTTTCGTGACAATCTTCAGATGTTATTTCACGGATAATTTATGTAAAATCTGTTAGCTTTTCTGATCGATAAATTTCCCTTATGAATTATTATCGATTTATCTAGTCCACTATGAATATTAATGTGCCTCTTGGAATTTTAGATTATATAGAAATTATCAGATATAAAAAAACCGACTAAGCCGTGACGTAAAGTCGACAATCTTGTCGATATTGAACCGCATCTCCGATTATACGAGCGGAGTTTCCGAGTTAACTCGCGCGTCGACCTATGACCTCAAGATATCTTGTTCTCGACCTTGATGATGCTTTGATTGGAATTCCGCTTTAAAAATCTTTTGCAATTTTTTAAAAAATAGAAAGATATTTGTTATAAAGATATTTGTAGAAGATCACGCAGCAAGCTGAGAAAATCTCTTATGTATGAGTATATACTATTTATAAAAACATTTAAATTGTCTAACGTTTCTATCATAGATTAACTTTAATCTCAGATTAACTGACTCTTTATTTTTATCTAATTCTTAAAATCAGAAACAAATAAAAAGTATAAGTTAAACCGAGATTAAAGTTAATCTACATTGATAGAAACGGGCATAAGTCACATTCGCGAGAAAGTACTCGCATTTTCCTTAACAAGCACTTTGTATAAGATCCTATGCACGAAGTCTGCTGTACTGTTGTATCCTGATAAAACAGGTGAAACTACAAAGTGTAACGTGTGTGCATGTACGTAAATATGCGTGCACATGTGAGACATTTTTTTTCAACGCGTTGATACATATATATCGACAATAATACATGCATGTTGCGGACTGCATTCGGAGCACGAGTGCAATCCACGTGCTCTGCCTTTTAAAGAAGTCGATACGCGAAATCCGATTTCGCCGAACGATATTGCAATCGCTAGAGACGAATATTTGAGGATCATTCCATTATTTACTCATCCTGATCTTTCAAAATATCCGATGAGTATCTCCTGGAGCTGGTCTTGCAAAAATTATTTATTAATTAGATTCTTGAATTATTTGGATATGTTCACATATAGAAATACACATTTATTTATTGAATTATTTATATTATTTTCTACACATACACATATGGAAGCTTTGTTTCCTGGTTATATTACGTAATCGAATCGAAAAATCATCGCGACATAGCGAAAGTGAGACGCTTACTCGTTTTAACGTTAATTGACTAATAGCTAACAACTGACGAATCGTTCTTATCTTCTTCCAGGTAAGTTTCACTTATAAAGTTGTAAGTCAAGCTACATGCGAAATCGATCGTATTGCGTTAAGAGAGAGAGAAAAGAGAAGAAGTACTACATATTATTTACAATACTAAATAAAATAGAGTTTGGATAATTTTTTTTCGGAATTCATTGATTATTAATTATTGATCCAATTAAATGGACGAAAATAACTTTCATTGGATTCATGATTAGTGAAGTGTTAATGTGATAGGTAATAATTACACTGACACCACATGTCGAGATAACAAATAATTTTTCAGCGAGGCAGAGAAAATGTGCAAACTTCTTTCTGAGCCAGTCGTGCAACAAAATTATGACAGCTGCAAGAAATTTAAGTTGAAAGACTTCGAATTATTGCATTGGGACTTACAGATGAAATCATAGCAATTCGGTTATTCAAATTTTTGGGAATTCGTGTGATTAGTTAATAATTATCACTTCATCGCTATCTTATATATTGAGAAAAATATTTTGATTGAATCAATGAAAAATGGGAATTTGGTGAGATGAAACAGAATTTCTGATTATCAAAAATTGCCTGGTTAACAGAAATTTTCTTTGATATCCTATTCTTGATACATTTTGTTGATTTAAAAACATTTTTCTCAATGCAAAAATTAGCTGACAAAATGTAATATCGAATTGTTTTTTTCAGATTAATAAATCAGAAAATTTCAATAATATTAATTCAATAATACTGTTTAAGATTCTTATAAATATAATTACGCCAAGAATTATTAATATTTTCTGTATAATTTATATAAAGAGAAAATGATTATTATTCTCCTTGAGTCATTGTAAAAAATATCGAAATATAGAGCACTCGTGAGTTCATTTTCTGAGCATAATTGGAGAACATGTTTGGCATATTTTGCGATATTTTTGGTATCACAGTTGCACGTTCATTCATTCATCTTAATCAAACACTAATGACAAAGATAGTACGTAAATCGATTTTTTTTTTGCAAGTGACGATACCGACGATTAGCGACGTGATTAGCCTTATTCACAACCTTACTGATAATTTTCTCTCTTATTCTTTTCTCTTTTTTGCACAGTCGACTTCAACGGATACAATGTTGTAATGTATCAATTAACACATCGATTAACATTGCATTACAATGTGCAAATTCGAAAACTTATAGAATCTTAATTGTAATCTGAATACTTAAGCTCCATGCAAAATACATGAAATCCCGTTATTATTCAATCATTCAAGGTTGTATTGTCAGTTAGGTCAGCAAGGCCACGGTTAAAGATTGCCTTTCGATTATAGTTATCCGATCGCTGGTATCATTTGAAATGTACGCAATCAAACTATCGAACTGTGTACGTGTATGTAAAAAGTGTTAATTCTTTCATACACGTGAGAAATTCATACTAAAAAATAAATCGATGTAAAAAATGCGCGTGCCGCATTAAAAATATTGAATTGAAAATAAAATTCCGTTCTATGAAAATATTCAGCGCTTTTGCATAGAATTCTCTGATTTTATTTCCGTATTTCCGACGTTATTTAATTAAATTATTTACTGAAATACATACACAGATTTCAAATCTGTTATGAGTTTTATTTAATCGAGTCTGTCGGTCAAAAATCTCAGCGGGAAGTTGTAATTTCGCGATTTTCACATATGCCGTCACGCGTAGGAAAAGTTCGCTCGATCTCACTCGCCGACATCGCGAGACTGTTTCCATCATGCAAACCTACACCGTGGAAACCTGGCTATTCAGGCTTAAACCCGGAAGACAGCTGGCGTTGCGCACGATTCTCGACTACGTCGTCATCGTACTCATCGCTGCGTCGTCGTCGTCATCGTCGCCGGCGTTGTCGACGAATGTCCAGCCGTGCAGGCTGTCGGAGAAAGTAATCATGTGCCATTCTTAAGAATAGACACCTTCGCACTTTCCGCTAGCGGCTCATTATTGCCCGTGGAATTTTGTCCTGAAATATATTATTGTTGATGTCTTGTGTTTTACAAAATAAATAAATAAGGAATCTTGAAATTGAAATCATAAAGTTAATTAAAACAG
>Ga0157363_1005364_pt1 | contig 11932 bp, 2 predicted proteins | sample AttsexASBM1_FD_111477 | JGI IMG/M metagenome (GOLD analysis project Ga0157363, IMG submission 111477) | Fungus gardens microbial communities from leaf cutter ant in Ribeirão Preto, State of São Paulo, Brazil - Atta sexdens ASBM1 | ecosystem: Host-associated > Fungi > Mycelium > Unclassified ...
ACCGTACATACAATAAACTTCCTCAGATTTCGACCTTTACTAAAGTCTCTTTCTCAGTCGACGTTGAGATTTATTCAGGGCTATCAATTGAGGAAGACCTTGATCCAATTGAAAGGAACAGTTTGAAGAATAAATTGAAATTATAGTTATCTTTATTAACCAGAGCCAACCAAATTGATTTTGTTCCGTCTGAATGGACGAATTTTTTATGACAAGAGGACCGATATACAATAAGAGAAAATTAATCAAACACAGGATATTTACCATAAAAAGATCGTTAACAGATGAGGAGTGTGATTTTGCGACGCTGACGGCGTAATTGAATATTAACGCTCCATTGTCCGATATAGCGAGCGCGCTTAGATAAAGTGACAAATTGGAGTCACATAACACAGGTGCGCTCAACATACTAAAAGATACAGCATTTAGCAATACACCTATACGAAGTGGGTTACAATATTGTATGAGAACAGTCGAGAATTGTAAGATGCACATCGCGATGTTTCTTACCGAGTATTATAATAAATGGCGTTACATAGCGGAGCAAGAAACGGACGGATTTGACGAATGGTTTTAAAGACAGCCAGTACGAGCGTACTTCGCAGGGCCATTTAGTTTCTAAATCAGGCTGACTAGTATTGCGAATGAAATCCAAAACTGTTATTGGCAAGGAACACTTCGGAACGACTCTGAAATTTTAAAGGATATAGGATTTGCGATAATTCAACGTGCGCATAAAAAATTAATAAAACCTATATCACATGGTAAATCATATAATAAAAAATTATATAATAAAAAAAAATATATGGAAAGAAGACAGTTTCGCTGAAATATCTAAAAATTTAGTTAGATACAAATTTGAAAATAATTTTGTTGGAATTTATCAAAATAATTATGTACAAATTCAACCATATGATGATAATATCGTAAAAAGTTTTGACATTCTAGCAATCACTTTCTATATAATTATGAAGGTTCAACAAAATTATTTTCAGATCCAGCTAAATTTTTTAATACTTCAGAAAAATCTTTTCTATGTACGTATATACATATATATATATATATATACACTTACTTTATTTCTAAGTTTGAAACTCAACTTTACGTAAAATAGAGACTCTGAGATGATAATATCATTGAACATTTTTACCTGGGGGAAACATTGTAAGCCGAGAAGAGTTCATTAGAATTCACTGACAGGATACTCGCGATGAATATCAACACACGGATATTTTTATTACGTATCAAAATCATCTTGCACCGAGTGCACAACAATCGAGAATTTAAATTCGTGTCTTCTTTAACACTATGTTCGAAGAAGAATTATCTGTCCTGTAGCACAGATACGACTAACAATAGGTTTCTTTAATTAGAAGCTGCAGAGCATCTGTTGTCGATTATCATAACATGACGTATTCGAATTTCGAAGTAAGCAGTTTGCTTGGATGTTGCTCCACTGCGAGGACATTAACATCGAAGTTAATATATATATATATATATACATACATACATATATATATATATATATGTATATGCATGTATAAAATTCCAGTTGAAGTTTAATCTGGAAAAAAAGCTTACATCCGCAATTACATTGAAAATTATAATTAATTTCCAGTCGCTAAAGAATATCGATTAAAAGGAATTTAATAAGCTCGAAATATATTCGGCTATTATACAACCGTACGATTTATTTTCAAACTGAAAAACAGTTAACACAGTTACACAAATTTACATGGCTAACAAACGATGTGTATAAAAGATAATCATAGCGGAAAACAATTAGTCGTCATATAATAAATCGCGTTATATCGACTGTTAATCAAAAGCTTTTTACGAAACAATATTTACGTATATTTCATTACGTCATATCTCACATTTCTGCATCTCAATATTATGATGCTCTGAAAGTTTTTTTATCCATTGCGAAATTATGATATGCTATTTCGATCCGTCATGTAATCTTGTGCAACGATATCGTGAGCTTGCGAGTAGTTATTTTATTAATGCGCAATATATATTTATATATAGGAACCACTCTCATTCTATACAAATATATTTCTTAACATATATTATTAACATATAATATTTACATTTACATGATTCACACAAATTTACGAGTAAAAGGCACATGTTGAAACCACGATAGCCTGATAATAATTTCACTATTAGTCACTTTTGCGCCAAGGATGTATTGCAACTACAATTTGTCTATTGACTTCAACTTTAAAATGTCAGGTAAATAAATGCTTTGGCAAGTTATATCTAATGTCACTAATGTATTTAATTTAATGTAACGTGTAATATGATATGCGATGTAATTTACTCGTATCGATTAATCTGTTATATCGATATCTTCTTGATATCTTCATGTTATACGCAATTTGCATAAAAAAAATATTCAATCTAGAACATAAATTCAACACCAAATTTTATATTCAAATTTCCTGATAATCATTTCGTTTACATTTCTCTTCTATCAAAAATATATTCCTTTCCCCTGATCTTTCGCAATGTAATCATCGATATTATAAACTTCGATTCGCTATACATTTCCTTGCAAATTTATCATCCTATTTACATTACTATTATATTCTTACGCTTTAATGTCAATAATCTAAATTCACACACAAAATCGTGTTACTGAAAAAATATTTTCGCTCCTTAGAGTGATATATTCGATCCTTCAAATAATAATAAATGAAAGATTTAAAAAGTAAAAAACCAATTTCGGATAATTGGCTTTCTTGCAATGTACATATATGTTTATATATTTATAGATGGATATATTTATAAACATTCCATGAAGGAATGCGATGCATTGAATGATATGAGCAACTCGAAGAATCTTTATCGAGTGATGCTTGATATTTCCATTCATACATTCAACATGCATGATATTAATTGAGCTTCTCTGCAAAACAACACATGAATTGAAAAATAATCTTAGACTATAGAAGTGTACTTGCTTAAAATGCATGATTTCCGAGGTGACTTTTATCATTAAACCAAATATCCAAGGAAATGCGCATAAAAACATTAATTATTTACGTGTATATTTACGTGTACTATGCAAACTATGTATAAATTATGTGCCGTCATGTGTTGTAATCTAGATAGCTTATTATTTATACAGAAAATTTATATGTATCTATAAATAAGCATTTAGTTTTTATAATTATTTCCTTGTACATTGTAATTACCATTTATATTATTATTTTTTTGTATCGTGATATATCTAAAAATATTCACACATGTGCAGAGTAATAAAACATCGACGGAAAACAATTCCTTAGTTTTTTCTTTTACCGAGTGCACATAGTTCATAGTCTATGCGAAGGAAAAATCATGTAAATATTTGTGTAGATAATATATGTATACATATATAAAGATTATTAATTAATTTTTTAGTATACGTGGCCTTAAAGATTGTATACTAAAGTATTAATAAATTAATAAACTAAGTGTGTATATGTAATTATATTACTTTCAAACTGAGTTAATGTTACATACATTTTTCTGATACTTGGTGTAATTTCAAGAAAGTATAATTAGACCGTATTTAGTATTCAAGAAAATGCGAGCAAACGGAATAAAATCTGCTTTTATTTGTTGATACGTTAAGTAATCTTCATTTTTAAAAATATACGAAAATTGTTTTTAAGCATAGTTTAGAACCATATTATGCGTCTCTCACTTTGATCAATTTAACACAGCCCTTATTTTATTATACGCTACCAAGAGGATTGCGATATTCAGTTTAGAAAGCACATATGCAATGGTTCCATTACACAGTATATCGATTTCTATATATAATTCAATATTTGTTCAATGGATCGATTAGAAGGACATTCAGTACAGAAATACCGACACTTTTGCCCGCTATAGAGTTATTGAAAAAATAATAATCGTATAACAATTCGTTCGTACACACGTGTCCGAAAATATGATAATATGATTTTTATGATCGCTTATTATTTGACATATTATCAACTATTCAACAGATCATTAAGAGTATAATCGTTCCATATTTTCCTCAAGTGAAATGAGAATTTATATAAATAGCTCTGTTTGCTTTATTTTTAAAAAATATTAATGATAGATGGATTATACCTATGGTATGTATGATTGAAATCAGATATGGCAATAGAGCATTCTTATTAATCTATATGACACAGACACTTTTAATGCAAACGCTTGTTACTTTGACTTAATTATTCTACAGAATAAGTACAAATATTAGAGAAACAGAGTAAATCTGATATTCTATAAAAGGCTTTAACGTGTAGAACCGCATAAGATAAAGCACGGGCATTATGTGTAGTTATTTGCGATACACATTCAAATTCAAAACTAGTCTTTTGTTCTCGATCACAGCCACTGAACAGCAACAGAAACACTTGCAGTATTTTCACATGTTTTTGCGTATTTTTCTATAACCATTTTATGTTTTATGGGCGTCTGGTAATGAGTAAATTTGCTTGATTTTTTTTTCTTTAATGCGAAAGTAATGCGGAGCTGATAACAGTCGCATTATCACATATTAGACAAATTGTTAATAGAGAAATATCTGTGCGGAACCATATTAAACTGCAATGTAAAATAGTGCCTACACAACAAAGTTCCTTTACAGGGGAGATGTTGTTCTGATATTTTGGTAATCCTGTTTTATCTGAGAAACAGTATATTATATATGTAATATATATTAACAAGAATAGAGTAAACAGTACTGTGATAGCAGTGTGTCACTTAAGTAAATTAAAATGTGTTATTATCCATAAAATTAAAATTTATTAATAAACAATTTCATTATTCTTCTTAAGACTAGTTTAACATTAGTTTAAAAGGAAAACGAATATGTGACAGAAATGTCCATGCGCTAAGTGTTAATCATTCCTTCTAAAAGCGATTGGACACATAAAATTATGCAACGGCATATACGTAAAAAGTGATAGCGTTGATTTTTTTCATTAAAAAGCAAGAATTAATGAGCTTGTTCATGGCAGTTTTCTACAATATTTTCTTATGTTCTTCTGTGCTCAATAATTGCGCTGATGCTATTCTACAGTTCCGTACTGTTTGCCCTATTATAGATGCGTTTTGCAATTAAAATTTCATCTTATCGGTATATATATTTTACATTTATCAGCGATTGCTATCTATATTTCTTCTAAAATCTATATCGATATCTCTTAATCGCGCCTGACAACGTATGCTTCTTCATTTCGGATGATTTATTCGTGTTAAAATATTTTGTGAAATTTATATCAGAAAGTAAAGTTACGCTTTACATTTCATACTTTCTAATATCACGGTGGTAAGAAATTAACCTATAGTTAAAATAAGTTTCTATTTTCTGTACACGTATGTATGTACAACATGAGTGCGTATGCATGTAGCATTATGCACGATTAGACAAATTGATTAGCATGACTCATTTTGACGTTATTATCCGTACTTTAATAAATTCGTTGTACTGAATCAGATTAATTTCTTACCTGAAGGCTTAAATTCTAGTTGACGAGTATAGATTACCAAATGTTATTCGGATAAAAAAAAAGCGATGAGATTATTCTTGCAATTACTGAATAAACTAATAAATAAAGCTTTCGAGTAGTTTTCAGCGCAAAAAATTTAAAAATATGGAAAATGATCTATGATTTATTCCAAATATAATGAATATCTCTAAGAAAATAATCATTCGATTTGTTTGCAATATTTTTTTAGTTTAAATTAATTGTAAAGAATTAACAGTTGCCTTTTTCTTTCTATGATCAAAACGTAATCTATTCTCTGTTACGTCGAATTATTGTACTGTGCATTCCTACCCAGAATATTTACAAAAATATGCATTACATAAGTACTAGAAAAGTACCTATATCATCGTAGCGGCACTTTATCTTCTCTGTATTTTTCTGCATGTCAGTTGCACATTGCTGATTATTTTGCATTGTATGTATTATTAATTGCACGATTGCCCATTGTTTAATCGGGCCTATAGATTGGAATCTTTGGAATAAATTCAATCAAAAGAACCTGTAATGTCAAGAAAACCGAAATCAATATCATTACAAAATAAGACCTATTAATATTTTCCTAAAATTCTAATAATTTCATAGTGTCTTACATATTCCATCATGGAGGAGCTATCGCATCTTTGTTTTGCCAGTCTCCAATGTAAACCGAGTTTGTGGTAGAGCCTACTATTCTCCCATTCTAACAATTTGTTTAACGAATGCTGAGTCTAGAAAGATAATCCTTGTTAATGTCTTGTATGTATATATCAAAATCTAATTAATACTATTACATTATCCAATTTGTAGCTTATATAAACATTACTCTCTAAAACTTTTAAAGTATATCTCACTCTAAAGAGTGAGAATTTAAAAATTGAGCTACTCTTTTTCAAAACTGTATCAATTTTCTTTAGAATGAGATTCCATTCAAAAAAAATTTAAAGAGTTATAAATTGGACTTTCTTACAATTAGTACGCACCCTCTTGCTCAAGCAAATGACAGGCCACAGAGAACATCCTAGAGTACAGCAACAGCATACACAACCGCAGAATAACCACTTAACGTTAACAGGTAAAGTCTTTTTCAATACACTGTTCACTCTCATAACAGTCGCCTTGAATTCTTCTGGAGCTACGCGGGACATGAGGCCGTTGGGAAACTCCGATTCAAAACGGTTACTGAGACCGAATCTGAAAGAAAAATCGCACATATCGATAACATTTTTTTACATAGTAGTTTTTTTTTAGCGACTTGGATGAAATTTGTCATTGAAATTCTTTCGAAATGGAAATAAAAATATTGACTCGACTCTAAGGTAAACAACAATTTAATTATGTAAGTTCAGCAGATCGCTAAATATGTATTTTTTTTCTGAGAAAAAAAATAACACGATGTCGTTGGTGACATCGAAACACCAATGGGAGAGATGTGTTGCCAAGTAGAACATCGAAATTAAGGAGATCAGGTGGCTTTATTTGCATTCTCTTCTTTGTGGAATAGCGAATCCTCTGCCCTCCCCCTCCCTATTCCTCCCCCCCCCCTTCTGTCCTTCCAGACAACAAAGAACTTCTCGGACGCGCGTCTTGAGCCTCGGAGTGGCGCGGCGCTCCACGAAAGAAACTTACACTGTCATGTTGCCAGCCCCGCGGATGACGATCGGGTCCGGCACCATCGCGACATAGTGATCCTCTAAGTGCTGTTCCTCCTCCTCCTCGTAGATTGCGTCAAAATCCGCCATCGTGCTCCCCCTCGGACTCGCGGCCTTCCGCGGACGTGAGTCGCTCGTATATATCGCGTTCAACGACGATGATAGCAACACTGCCGCGCGCGCGTCTCTTACCCTCCTCGATTAGCCGGCCAGGTCGTCGTGGTTGCTGGTCATCAACGACGACGACGCCGCGCGGCGCTCTCGCGAGCGCGTTCCTCTCGCTCACATCCCCGCCGAGACGGTGAGTTTCCGGCACGTCGTCACGTTCGCTCCGTCACGATTATTGCGAGTGACGATCATCTCCGTCGCGAAACCGGGCTAGGCCAGCTGCTAGACGCACTCTTGACGATGACGACGGCGATAATCACGATATCGTTCACCGCCAGCGTTCGCGTATTATGTATGTAATGTCGCCACTCGCTCCAGATGCACAGTGCACTGCGGATAGTGCGGATATGATATGCGTAATGTGATCCGCTCGTTCACGATCTCTCCTCCGCTCCGACTGCTCCGAGCTCCGACCTGCTCCGATCTCAGGTCTGCCAACAAATGCGCAAACGCGAAGGGGTGATAGTGTGAATTAGTCATTGGTGAATCCAGAAATTTGTCAAGAGCGGGGGGACTGGAACGTCGCAAGCAAAATTTTTTTTTTGAGTCAAATATAAAAAAATAGAATGTTTAAATTATTATTAGCATTATCTCAAAGAAGTATTATTCAAATGGATAATTCATAAGACGTTTTATTATAAAATTATATTAATATAAAAAAATAATGTAATAGAATCTATGTATATTTTTTATACCTACAGCAGTTTTGTAAATTAAAAGATATTTTTGGAATTAAAATTGTAATTTCAGAAATATTAAAAATATTTATAACATTTTGCATAGATATTTTTAAAAAAAGATTCCAAGGAGAGGGCCATGTCCTTTATAGATCTCTCGTAAATTCCGTCAGTGGAACTGATGGCTGCGACTATTCTAGCGCATGCGTAACAACACAACTGCTAGCAGACGTTACATCTCAACCGTGTATATTTCGCTACAAAAAAGGATGTCAGTAGATTCCCCTTTTGTAAAATTCATTGTTTAATTTCTTTAGATTTATAGAATTTTTTGCTACGTTACGCTATGTGATAGAGTATATACATAATAAATTTTACTAAAAAACTATATGTATAATATATGCTGCATATTATTAATTAACACAAATTGTAATAAAATAATGGATAATATTAATAATAATTTATATAGGCCCTAAGAAAAATATTCTGTGTGCAACATCTTAGCACGAGTCTGTTAAAACAGATCACGTGTCCATTGACGCATTTGTACAAAAGTCTATTTAGAGATTTGTTCAATTTGCAATGTTTATTAGCACTGTTCCGATTTTATTTGAATAATGCAAACAGTTTTTAATGGGAATATTCTGTATATTTATGGATTCCTGTTAAAAAACAATTATATAATATCTGCATTTCTTTCTTCGCGAAAGAATCGGAATTATATTTATAATTTCAATAGTATAGCAGGATTCATTAATTTAGATTTTATAATTTTTCAATTCATTTTCCAGTAGAAATAGATGATACACATAATATTAGTGTCAATTTTATTTTAATTCTGACTTTCGTTTCTAAAAATTATCTTTCATCGATTTTCAACTTTCGATATTGTTCTTTTTTCTTTGCAAAGTTATTTAGTCTCTTTTGAGAAACCACTTTCTCTCTGATAAATACAAAACATACTTTCTCTTTTCTAGTCTCCTACTATTTCTACCTTTCTGTTATTTCCATTTCCGGGCTTTCCAAAATTCATGGAATTAGTATAATCTTTAATTTTAAGCTCGATGACTTTAATGAAAAAAACAAAAAGCCATAATTCAAAATATAGGGTGAATCAGAGTCATTGAACCAGCTCTAGGAAAATAATTAACTGCATGTTATAATTCAATTAGATAAGTCGATAATTTTCTCATAGGGTAAAAATTGGTTCAACGACTCTGATTCACCCTGTATATCTATTAATTACCGTGGGATAACTAAAGAACGCTAACGTGACCGAGCATCGATAATTCTGTGATATAATAAAATACATTGTGCGATAACAAGCAAGAAAAATTGAAAAAATTACAAATCGTGTCTACAATCGATTAATACTTAAAATTTTTAATAATTATCCGTGTCTTTCTAAACTGAATATAAAAGATGTAAGAACAAAAGAATGACAAACAAATTAATTTAGCTAATATTAATTAACTAATATTAATTGTTTGCTTGACTATTACGCTACTATATTATATTAATATATCGCTTCCAATTCTCTTCATAAAAGAGAAAGAACCAAAGCAATAAATCTAAATAAGTTCATTTTTAAATAAATAAAAAATATAAATAATTAATCTTAAAATTGAAATATTACAAAGTGATTTAAATTAAGTTTCCTTAAATCATAAATTTTTTTTTCATAATTCCTAAGAAAACAGATTAGACAGTATTACTATTTAGCTCCATTGTAATAACGCCAGTAATGTTGGAAATAGCCAAAAATAAACATTAATTTGATATAATTAATAACAAAATCACATTCAGTAAGATTAAACTGAGTAGGTATTTAGTAAAATAGAATTGGAATTAGATAAAATTTTACGGGAGATGTTACATAATAAATTTTTAGTTTGACTTTTTACGCAACTTGAAACACTTCTTGTTACAATATATTACGCAACATTACATTGCACAAATTCCTTGAAACGTCCTCGGAATTCGGAACAAAGTTCCTTGGAAGTTATTCGAGTAAATTCCTGTTCATTTAATAAATATAATAGAATTATTATGTTAATAGATGTACTAAAATGGAAAGTAATCCGCAAAAAGATTCATTTACATTGTACGTTTTTTAGGCCAATTTCGAACTCCGCAAAGAAAGCGAGAATTGCCGATGTTGCGTAACACGTCATTCGCAAGGGAAAAGAAAGATCAGCACGATTAGTCGTGCGATTTAACGGCACGCGAAATCGGACTACAGTGGATGAATACGTCCACAACTCAGCTTCACAGCGTGAGATTCTTGGGACAATAAATGATGAATCATGGCATTACGTATCACGCACACGCATTATCTCGCGTAGACTGTCCGTGCGTGCAAAAATACTCTGAAGTCATTACGCGACTTTGAGCGCATTTCAATCAGAGTGCAACGGCCGCTCGACTAGAAATCGCGGAACCGTCAACAGCGCAATAGAATGATTGTTGATCAATTCGATGTAACAGTTGAGATTAATAGAAATGACGACATCTTCTCTCCGACGCGCTAATTTGCTGCGCAAATTTGCAATCGGAACGATAACTGTTTAGGATTGGGTAAGTTAACTTTTTTTTTAACTAAGTTAAGTTAAAGTTAAGCCTTGAAAATTTAACTTAATTAAAATACAAGTTAATCCATAATAAAATTAATTGAATTGATAATAAAATTAATTGAATTAAAAGTTAGGTTATTAAAAAAAATAATTAAAAAATTAAATTTGGTTCGAATAAACAATCAAAAAAAAAGTTTAACTATTTTACATAATTTTTCGTATTTTTCCTTTCTCACAGCTTATTTATTGAATCTGGTTATTTTTGTTCACAAGTAAAATTATACAATATAAACTTTTTAACTTAATTTAGTAATTTTATATTAAAAAGTTAAGAGTCTAAAATATAATAAGTTAAGTTAAAATTAATTAACTTTTTAACTTAACTTTTATCTTTTTAACATAGCACTTCCCAATCCTGTAACTATTGTATACAATAATGTTTAATTTGTCACTGAAAGAACGCAGTAAAAAGAAATGTTTAACCAAAGCTACATTATTACTTTTATATAGTAAATTAAATAAAAATAAATATATATTTGATAAAAAAAAAAATATTTTAAAATAGAGCAAAAAGTGCTCAAACACAAATAAGAGAATTCCATTATTATTTGCAATATAATATTGCAATTATAAATGTAATATTATCTTTTTATTAGAGTACAATTTCGATAAAATTTAAAAATATTTAAACAGTAATAATTCACATATACCGATGATAAGTTTGGCAAAAAGAGAAGTAAAACATATGGGAATCGGTGATAATAATTGATTAATTTTATGATCTATGACAGAGAAATAAAGTGTTAGGGCTAACGTATTTCTTCCACCTCGTGCAAATAGTTTCTCCAATCTGTGTTATACTTGACTGACTAAATCATAAATAGCAGTGAGACACAAAACTTTTCGTTATTCCGCTATGAATTCGTGGAGTGCAAAGGCTTTCGTATTTTTCCTGATTGTTTCAGTGTCGCGTAGAAATGCTCAACAGCCTCAACATTTCAAATTTCATAACAAAAGGATCATTATTGATTTTAATAATGGTACCATCACGATCAATAAACAGCCATTCGTATCGAACAGTGAGTACATGTCCCTATAATAATTAAAGAATTCGATAGTAAAAAATGATATTATCATTTTGTTCTATTAAAAAAATCAAATAATAATTAATATAATAAGCATAATAATTTAATAAGCAAAATTTCGAGAACTTATACTTTCAATAATATTCGATTTGTAAATAGTTTATCATGTAATTTATTTTTTATCAATGCTATTATAGATATTATATATTATATTTGTATCCTAGAACGGCTTTATGACGTCATTTAGACATGCATGTCTTAAAC
>Ga0157363_1005365_pt1 | contig 11932 bp, 9 predicted proteins | sample AttsexASBM1_FD_111477 | JGI IMG/M metagenome (GOLD analysis project Ga0157363, IMG submission 111477) | Fungus gardens microbial communities from leaf cutter ant in Ribeirão Preto, State of São Paulo, Brazil - Atta sexdens ASBM1 | ecosystem: Host-associated > Fungi > Mycelium > Unclassified ...
ATCAGCTCGTGATTGATTGCGAGCTATTTAACTTTAATTTTCAATACATAAAAAACGATATAATATCATGTGAATAAAAAATTTTTCGTTCACATCATTATATATATGTACTTTCTTTTCCCATGCAACCTATTCTATGATATATATACCTATTCGTTGTAAGAAAAAAGAATGAATAACTATATGAAAATAAACACGCGCAATTCATAAATTAAAATTGATCTATTTATTTTATATCATTATGAGCATTACTTGGTAACGTTGATATGCATCAAGATCTTTAACATTTATATCGGTATGTATACTTGGCAACGTCGTATTTGTATCAAAATTACGTATTTGTATCAAATTGATGATATCGTTATCAGAACATGTGACATGTCAAATAATTTTGAGTGTAAAAAGAATAAAAGAAGATAGAAGATAACGGCAATCAAGAGAAAGATGATAAGTAAAGGGTCATTCAATAAGGACGCTCGATTTTTAAATGTAAATAGAAGTTGTGTGTGAGATATCCACTCAATTTTTTTTTTATTTGAAAGAATATTTTATGGCATTAAGTATGAATATAACGTCCGCTGTCAAATGTCCGCTGGTGGCTTCGCTTGGTGACACGTATTCGGGCGATCCAATTTTTGATGACTTTCTCGTATAAATCTGCTGAATTTGCTGTTGATTTTGAGAGTATCAATTGTTTATTCGTATAGACCTGCGATTTAAGATAGCCCCAAAGGAAGAAGTCTAAAGGCGTTAAATCGCACGATCTCGGTGGCCCGCCACGCGAGATAACCATGTCCTCAAATCGCTTGTGCAGAATGTCCATCGTGGAATGCGATGTGTGGCACGTAGCACCATTCTGTTGAAACCACATGTTATCGGTATCCATATCATCCATTTTAGGCTACAAGAAGTTGCTTATTATCGTTTTGGAAGAAGTACGGACCGATGATTCCGCCAGACCAAAATCCGCACCAAACAGTGACTTTCTCGGGATGCATTTGGAACTGGTGTATCTCGCGTGGATTGGTATCCCAAATTCGACAATTTTGCTTGTTCACATATCCATCCAAAAATGGGCCTCATCACTAAAGATGATTTGTTTGGCGAAATTTGGGTTAATTTCCAACTGCTCCAGAACCCAATCAGTGAACACACGGCGTTGTCTATGGTTTACCTTAAGTTCCTGGGTCAGTTGAATTTTATAGGGGTGCAGATCCAAGTCCCGACGCAAAATTCGCCAAGTTGAAGTCGCAGAAAGGCCAAGTTCTTCGTGAACGACGAGAAATTGACCGTCTCGGGTTTTCCCGTACACTCTCACGCACAGTAGCGATGTTTTCAGCAGACCTTACGTTTCAGTGACGTACTGGTGTTGGCTGATTAATTATCGAACCGGTTGACTCGAATTTGGCCACCAAACGTCGAATAGTCGACTCGGCAGGATGGTTGTGGCGAGGATAAAAATCACGTAATGCGCGGATCGTTTCTCGAACAGAGCATTGATTTTGATAATAAAATTTTATGATTTGCACACGTTGCTCAACTATGACCTTCCATGGTGATTTGCCATACACTACTAAACAATTCACAACAGATTTGACAGATGTCACTTTAACAACACTATGGCTGCTATGATCTAACAAATTTTGAGCGTCCCTATTGAAAGACTATATATGTGATAGCGTGCATGGCGGCCCGCGACGCATTTTGGGATGGATGCGTGGTGGCGACGTCGGCGACGGTGGCGGTGTCGGTGGCGATTTCCAATGATGACGTCACAACATGGCGGCGTGTATTGATATCGGTAAACATCGATAGCGCCGGAACCTTTCTCACGCCTTCCTCCTCTCTTGCACCTACGAGTATCCCCCGCGCCCCGCGCCCTCCTCAGAGGACGTGAGTTAGAACCGGCTCTACCACACTGCTTAAAGTCAGCTCTACACTGGTTCAATCTTTTTTGCCGAATATGACAATCTTAACGTATTGAGATAGTGCGTTGAATGCGTGGTACTGAAGAAGTTTGCACTCAGTGCGTACTAGTGCGATCTGCCGAATTCGCTATTAGTTTCTGAAAATGTGTTTTAGAGTTTTTGAATTTTGTATCTTTTTATATTCTTTAAATGTCTTTTTTTACTTATCTCTACTTCTGTTTGAAGGTGAACTTCAATTTGTCAATTCACTTTAAAGCGATTTTTGAGATCCTTATTTATTTGTGCATTTCTTTTGTCTTCCTTGCTTTAGCAACGTATGTCTTTTCTTTATATTCACAAAGGCGTAAGGCACACAATTGTGACAATGTTTTTTTTTTTACATGTCATAGTGTTATTATCTGCTGAGGCACAGAACGCAAGAATAGTGTAATAGCTGTGAATCTCGAAAATCGCTTTGAAGTGTTCAATTTAGAATCTTATTAGAGCAAATGGCATTATAAAGTGTTTATGTCTCCTATCGGATTTGTACTTTTTCTGCAATTACGATTGATGTCGCAGTGCCTTATAAAGCTATGTGCAATGTTCTCTTTGACTGTAAAAATTTATTAGAACAGTTTTTACGTGAAAATACTCGTTACAAGATGATCAAATTTTTAAAATAGTTTTAGAAATTAATAAGAGATTTTTATCACATTTAAATCAAAGATTCAAGTTAATGTATCATATTAGAACGAAGTTTTTTCATAAATTCAGCCATTAGAAGGTATATTTACAATGAATTTAAGACGATTTGAGAGATCGTAGTCCACTTTCAAATAAGGAGGTATTATGCTAAAAAAATTTTTTGAATGCTGTGATCATGTAAAAAGATATAAAATTCAAGAACTCCGCAACTCATACTCCCAGAAATTAATGACGCTTCTACTTCATCAATAACGAATTCGACTGATACAACATTTAATGCTGATTCTGCGCTTGTACTGATAACACAAGCCAAGCTATCCAAGCATCAATATCTTTGAAATCAATTCTTTGAAAGGCAAAGATATTAGTCATATTTTCAAGTTATCGAAAGACAATTGAGGCAAAAAAAATACGATAATCCAGACAATATTGATTTATGGAAAAATTGGCAAAAGTTAGTTACAATTTGCTTGATCATAGATTAATTTTCTAGAAGAATTTTAAAAACAATAGATATTGAAACATTACAAGAAGAACATCTTATATTACATACAAAGTGGGGATGTAATGGAGCATAGACATTTTTGTGTTCTGCAGAGGATATTTCGGATTCAAATTTATTTATGACCTCGATTGAACTTTTAAATATAATACTTGCTAAAAACCAAATTAAACATATCTGGAAAAATCATCGCCCGTTTTTAATAAGCTATTGTAGAGTTACCCTAAAATTCGAGTTCTCAAAGGAGGCAGACTTAATACAAGAGGAAAAAGCTCGTGTTGAAAACGGAATAAAACATCTCTGTGATAAATGTTAATTTACAAGGACGAATTTTTAAAGTACGACATATACTTCATTTTACAATGATAGATGGGAAAATTACTCAGACAGATGATCAATATCGCATTCTCAAGTAACTGTGCCATTTGTGGAGCAAATCAATTGAAACAATATATCAAGACTTCTAAATAGGCCATTGAATGAAGCTATTAAACTGGGAATGTTCAGTTTGCATGCACGAATAAGATTTATGGAGTATATTCTACATTTAAGTTATAATTTAAGTTTTAAGTCGTGGAGAACGTCAGAAGCCACTCAACCTATCAAAGAAGAAACAAAAAGACATATTCAAAATCAATTTAAGAAAAGAGTTGGTATGTTGATATTATTAAGCAAGGAGTAGGAACAACAAATAATGGCAACACTTCGAGAAGATTTTTTGAAAATCCCAATATAATAGTTGTTATTACAAAAATTGAGGAAAATTTTATTAAAAAATTGGCTGTAATATTAGAAATAATTTGCTGTAATTATAAGATAAATGCAAAAAAATTTGAAGTATAGAGCTCGAGAAACAGCTAATAGAGTATTTTATTATACCTTTGGTTAATTAATTACCGTCAACTATTGTACATAAAATTTTTTTTCATGGCGAAGAAATTATAGAATCCGCGGCTTTGCCATTAGGTTCACTCTCTGAAGAGGCCCAAGAGAGTGGAAACAAAGATTATAAATATTATAGACTTCATTATTCTAGAAAAGTTTCTCATTTGGCGACAAATGAAGTTTATTATAATATTTTTGTATCATCAAATTCATCCCTTATGGAAATGAACTATTGGAAAACCAATAATTACTATTGGCTTACAATAATAATTATTCATTCTCTAATAGTGATTATGTAACATCCAATAATCGGAGTATTCGCAATAATCATTGTCCAATAGTTTTTGAGTGATTATTGATTTTGTAATCAGATTATTTGCAATAATCATTCCCTAATAGTTTTTTAATGGAATAATTATTGATTTCATATTCAGATTATTTACAAGATTTCATATTCAGATTATTTTACAAGATTTTACAATAATCACTACTCAATAGTTTTTAACTACAGTGATTATTGATGCCAAATCAGATTATTTGCAATTATTTGGAGCAAAGTGTAACTTAATTTTCGTAGAAATGATTAACATTGAAATTGGAACTGCGTGGCGCTTTGCGTGCGACAGCGTCACGCAATGTAGCGCAAGAAGAGGCAATCAATGGGGACCACGCTTAGTGCATCGCACTGCTCACAAAAATCGCCAATTACGAGAGGCGCCTCAGCGGATGGCCAATTAAGTATGCACAGCTCACACTGCACTAAATTAATTTAACTACTAATTTAAACTAAGTTGTTATGATCGTAAAACATTTTCTTGGTGACTTCTTCTAAACTGTTCCTTCTGTGATATCATTTCCTTCAAATTAAATCTCAAGTTTTCGAGAACAGTCTAGAAATACATGAGTATAAATAGAAACGGGACAGTCCCTTATGGCTCAATTTAAGAAGTTTGAGTAAATGCCATAATCTTGCAAATCGGTATACTGTTTCGCCGGGATTTTGATAAGTCGTGTTCACATTTGGGCTCGAATTCTTGCCGCGAGATCTGAAAACGCGAAACTTAGAGGTACGCGCTAAAGTGAAATTCTTGCGGAGTTGCTTGTTTCGAATACGGAGTTTCAATTAATTTTCAAATTGTGATTTACTACAACATTTTGTACAATAACTATAATTATAATTATGAAGTCGAAATAAAGAATTATTCGTGTGTGTATTAAACTATTTGCGTGTAAATATTGTGTCTTGCTTCGTCTCAATCTGCTACATTTTTGGTCCTTCGAGTCTGATTCCGATCATCGAATAGGCGATTTCATAGTGCAGCATCGGGCAACTTCGAGCATTCCTTTACAATTCTGAAAAGATAATATAAGTTCAAGTAGAGCTTTACGGACGCGTACACACGACAATTTGAGTAGATACAGCCAAGTTAACGAAAGTGTTCATTCCAACCATGCTTCTCGACTCCAAGTGGCAAAAGTTCGAGGAGTATCATGATCGCCTTAGTAATATTTATCACGATGACATCAAGAAATGAATGTCACCTTAAAGACTTTCTGGGCCAGAAAGACATGTGGCTCAACAGTGAGCCATTCTCATTGAAATGGAGTCGCTAATCCACAATCAAGGAGGAAATCGAACGGGAGACATCCTACTGCAACAGGTACTATATTGCCGCAACTCCAGATTTCACATTTCTCGGGAGAGTACGACAAATGGCCAGTCTTTCGAGATCTCTTCACATCATTGATTATGAAGGCATTGATTATCACACGAATGCATTATCTGAAGACAAGTGTGAAAGGAGAAATAGAATTAATTATTAAGAATCTATCTTTAACAGATGATAACTTCGCTTTTGGAAGTCTCTTGCCAATCACTAGGAGAACACGAGACTGTTGGTTCGCTCATTTTATTCCACATTGATAGCGCTGTCAAAACTGAAATTCGAGTCAGCCTCCGATCTGCGCAAGTTGTATCACTGCGCCAGGAACACCGCGGGAGCACTCGCTAATATCGGACGGCCCATACAGAACAGCGAGGACATGTATGTGGCTGGATCATGGAACTTGGATACATGTACTCGAACTCGTTAGGAGGACACGTGGGGAGTAATACAAAACCACCCTCATTTGAGGAACTGCAGAAATTTCTGAAGCGGTGACTTTTGACATTGGAAGTAACTCATAGGAGCAGAGTTGAAGTAAATCCAAGCAAGTCAAACGCTATAAAATCACTCGTGCACATTACTTTCAGAAGGAGCGTTGCTCGTTGTGTCACAAGGATCACTTTTTGATGATGTGTAAGGCGTTTAAAAGGAAGAGCAATGTGGACCAAAAGCAATTCGTGCCCATTTGTGTTTAAATTGCCTAGGAAAACACAAGATGAGTGAGTGCGTGAACAAACATTCGTATACAGTGTGTGAGGAACGGCATCACACTATGTTGCACGACGTGTGACCTTCAGTCGAAAAATCTCTACTTGCGGTCCAGCAAAAGCATCAGGCATCCCAGCCTGCTATGACTCACATCGTTTAGTATACAGTTGAGGGACAGCTAGCTGTTCTGCATTGCGCATGTGAACGTTGCGGATCGGTCCGGGGAAATGCATCCCGCTCGCGCGCTCATTGATCAGAAATCCGAGACGTCCATCATTTCCGAGACATTGGCATAGAAGTTGAGACTGCCGCGACAGTGTACATCTATCGCTGTGTATGGAGTTGGGGGACAACAGACAGCGATCGCGCGCGGACAAGTTTCGCTATTGATTTCATGTATCGCAAACCTTGAAGGCGACAGCAATTGTGCTACCTCATCTCACCATACACGCGGGCATTGCCAACACTGCGCTGCGAGAGTGGTCACACCTGCGAGGTCTTGAACTAGCTGATCCGGATTTCTGCGCATCTGACAGTATCGATCTCCTTCTCGGTGCCGATGCCCACGCTGCCATCATAGGTTCTGGCATCAGGAAGGGAGGGACTCACGAGCCGATAACCTAGTGGATCCTTGAGCTGGATTGTATCGAGAACTTGTAGACGAGGTGGCAGTTTATATGACTGTCCGCTTACATTAGTGCACGCTGAGCGATCCGTTAGCTGCCACCGTGTGTCACTTCTTGGAACAGGAGAAAGTGCAACAACCGTTAATTCCATGGACATCAGAGGAACAGAGATGCGAGGACTTGTTTGTACGCACATCCGTACTCAAGATGGTCGGTACGTGGTTCAGCTTCCCGTTAAGACACCGTTGCCGAATCTTTTCGCGATGCGGAGAAGAGCCTGTCATATGCTCGAGCGCATGGAAAGTCGGTTCGTGAAGGACCTTTCATTTCAGTTAGTTATACGCGAACTTCATGCAGCAATATGAAGAACTCGAACATATGATTCGCGTAGAGCATGTTGATCAAGCGACGAAAGTGTATTGTCTATCACATCATGGAGTCTTCAAAGAATCCAGCAGCACGACGAAATTGTGTGTGGTGTTCAACGGCTCGTTTAACATCGGAAACGGGACTTCTTTGAATGCGCACTTGCTGATCTAAATTTATTATCGCAACTTGCTGATGTACTGTTACGATGGCGTTGTCACAGATACGTCTTTGTAGCGGACATCGAAAAAATGTACCGATAAATTTTAGTGCATAGAGATGATCAGGATTTGCAGCGGATCGTGTGAAGGCTTAAAAGAAATAAAGTGTTCCAGAAATACCAATTTAACACAGTCATATATGGGTTGGCTTGTGCTCCTTATCTTGCCATATTTTGCGCATCAACTGGCCGATGACGAAGGCGGTACCCCAGAGGCGCAGCTACAACGGGACATATACATATGGATGATATCCACCAGAGCAGCGACATTGAAGGGAGCATTGAAAATTCAAAATGACAAACTCCTGGGGATCTGCACAGCGAGCGGCTTTCCATTAAAGAAATGGGCCGTTAACCGTGACAAGTTATTTATCAGCATTTCAGAAGAGGATCGTGCTTAATTAGATTCTCGAGTCTGGCAACAAGATGAAAGTCATTCGGCGCTAGGATTACAGTGGCATCCCGTCGATGATTGCTTCACATTTTCGGATCGTCTATTGGAGCAGTTAATGGAAGTCGACCCCAAACACCACCTCACCATAAAGGTATATGCGACAAACCATCCAATGAAGCCGCCCCGAGAAGGGCGATGGAAAAACCCAGCAGCGCCTGCAGGGTTTCTACAGGGGTGAGCAGTTTCGCCGCGACACGTCTCGAATCCTCGGGGAGGATCCCCTCCTCTAGGAGGATCCTCATGGGGAACCACGAGGAGGCCTACTCATCTGCGTCTCATCCAAACGCACGCTCTGAGAGAATAAGGTTAGGATTAGGAGTATTGGATATTGGCTTGTCCATGCTGAGACAATCAAGTAGTTAGATTGCCTCCTGTTCTATCGGAGCAAGTCAGCTTTATGTTGGGCGCCGGCAAATCCGAACTCGTAACAGTAGGTCACAAATTAAATGCATAAGGCGTCTAACCGATCGACGCCCAGAATCGACCGACGTCCAGTGTCTATTGGAGCAGATCGTCATCAAGAGATCAATTATGTCGCAGGCTGCACAACTATTTGATCCATTGGCTGGCTCCGGTGCGGACCAAGATCTTCATCCAGGACATCTGGTTACTAGGACATTTCCAGTAAATGACATCGATGCAGACAGATGGCAAAATTTCTTGGACGACCTTCCCCGCGCAGACATCAAAGTACCTCGCTGGCTGATGATCACGGGACCCGTCATGAAGATCCATGGATTCGTGGATACCTCCGAAAAAGCATATGAAGCAGCGGTGTATCTGCGAAAGAGAGAAAATAGTGAGTGGCATACGGGACTAATAATGGCGAAGATAAAGGTGGCTCCGTTAAAACAGATGTCATTATCTCGGCTAGAACTATGCGCCGCTTCCCTTCTTACGCGGTGCTAGTGGTCTACGCGTGCGAAGTTTTGCGCATGTCTCAAAGGCTTATGCACATGTAAACAGACTCTACGGTGGCATTAGAATGGATTCGAGATCATTCTTCACGGTGGAAGACGTTCATGGCCAATCGAGTGTCGGAGATACAATCAATCTTTCCGGAAGCACGATGACATCACGTCGCGGCTAGGAAAACCCAGCGGATTGTGCATCACGTGGATTGTTCCTAGGCCACCTTGCATAACATGACCTATGGTGACAGGGGCCCTCATGGCTGTCTGATGATTCATTTCAATCGCCAGAAGTATCCTTGCCTGATCAAGAATTTCCAGAACAAAGGAGTAAGATCCACGTCATGGCTGCCGGCCTGCCGGATGAGAAAGTGAACCTCTTGACACGGTACTCGTCATTGCAGAAACTCTTGCGAGTAACGGCTTGTCATCGTTGGCGACATTCGCTTGGCATTCGAGGCGATACAACAGTGGATCTAGGATTACTAACTACAGAGAAAATGGATCTTGCATGGATCCGAATAGTGAAAGAAGCTGCTTACAAAACTGAAACACAAACTCTATTAAAGGACAAACTTCTAAATAACAAAACTTTCTGTAGATTAAGCATTTTCATGGATCAGAAGGATATCCTTCGAGTAGAAGGACGAATAAAGCATGCGCTACTAGTCTATGACGAGAAACACCCGATTATTCTGCCAAAGAGGTCAACACTCGTCAGGCTTATCATGACCTCCTATCACTCAGAGACGCTGCACGGAGGTATGCAGCAGACAGAGATTCTGGGTGCCTTCTGGACGGATGTTGATAAAAAGTCGCATACATCGATGTCATCGGTGTGTATGATGAGGGCGGCAACGCCACAACAGGTCTTGGACGACCTTCCACCTCGCGTGACTCCATCAAGACCGTTTACACACACTGGAGTGGACTACGCCGGACCTGTGATATTGCGGACTTCTCCTGGTCGAGGACATAAGGCACATAAAGCTTACATATCTGTTTTCGTGTGTCTCAGCACTAGAGCCGTGCATTTTGAGATTGTGTCTGATTACACAACAGATGTATTCCTGGCCGCTCTTTATCGATTCATATTTCGAGGCGTGTGCCAAACAATCTATTCAGATTGCGACACCAACTTTGTTGATGCTGACTCCACTCTTAGGAATATGTTTCAGGCGGGCACCACTGAGTCGCGACACATTGGACGAGTTCTGGCAGAGAAACAAATTCATTGGCGATTCAACCCATCTGCAGCATCACACTTCGGAGGATTGTGGGAAGCAGCCATCAAGTCCATCAAACACCATTTGAGGCGTGTCATCGGAGACGCCATCTTTACCTATGAGGAAATAGCAACATTCCTCACGCAAGTGAGGAAGCATGCTTCAACTCTCGGCCACTGCGACTAATGAACGACGATCTCGATGACCTGGCAGCATTAACGCCAGGGCATTTCTTCGTTGGATCATCTCTTTTGGCCGTTCCTGAACCGGATGGACAAGTCAATACGATGTGAAGCACGCTGGCAACATATCCAACAGATGAAGAGCCACTTCTGAGAGCGTTGGGCCAAAGAGTATGTCCCAGGCCTCTTGACAAAACCAAGTGGCGACAGAGCAATTCAGAATCTCGAATTAGGCAGCTGTGTCTTCTACGAAACGAGGTCACACCGCCCATCAAATGGCCACTATTACGATTCTTCATCCTGGTCAGGACGGATACGTGCGTGTCGTCACTGTAAAGACAGCCTTCTCCGAATTCACGAGACCATTGATGAAGATTGTTCTGTTTCCAGACAATGAACCGCTGTCAACAGGATAAGTTAACCTCCGCGCCTCAGAAGATAGTTCATACACTTCATGAACACCTTATATCATATTATACATCATATCTCTTTTCATATCGAACTTAGTATATATATATATATATATATATATATATATATATATATATATATGTATGTATGTGTGATATATCACGCAAGCTTCCTCTACGCACTCTAATAAAAATACTAGTACCCTTTTAAATCACTGTTCAGCATCAAACTTTCTCTTTAGCAAACTTGTATTTATACAATAAATACATTTTTATTCTCTATACTTTCATCAAAATGATCTAATCTAGTGTGCTTATAATCACAAATAGTTCTATTATGATCATTATAGCGGTATGACATCGTGTTTTGACAAAGAAGCATGCATTATACTAGAATAGCGATTTCTGTCGCACTAATGATATTATGCGCAATTGGTCATTTCAACAATATACATTGATGTCAAGGAAGCTTGTACGAGAAAAAAAATTATTATATTTTAATATTTCCTTTGTAAAATGCTATGTAATTGCTTCTTTTGTCTAATTATGTCTTTATGAAATTTGGTTCTTGTTTTATTCATAGCGCAATGTAGAATTCACAATTAACTTGTCGATCAAAGTCGCGCCGTAATTTTCACTCACTTAAAGTACAATATCATAATTTCAGTGCGTTAATCACTGCTCCAAAATCACGAGAGATGGTATATAAGCTTAAATCTGCTGTTTTTTAGTCAGAAAAACATATTTTTTTTTCCTAGGAAGCAAAAACAAATTTATTCAAAATACTTGCCCTCGCTAATTATACATTTTTCCCATCTTTTGGGCAATTTGTGTATACGCCAAAAACATTCCTCATCTTTCGAGGCAAACCACTCATTAAGCCATTTTTGGACATCTTCGTAAGAATTGAAGTGCCGCTTAGCGAGCGCGTGGCCCATCGACGAAAACAGGTGATAGTCAGAAGGTGCCAGGTCTGGTGAATAAGCGGGGGTGAGTATGGGGTAGCACTTCCCAATTGAGTGTCTTCAAGTAGTTTTGGACTATTGTTGACGTGTGCGATGGTGCATTGTCGTGAAAATCAGCTTGTCATGTTTTTTCCGATATTGCGGCCTTTTTTCATGCAGAGCACGGTGCAATTTGATCAGTTGTTGGTGGTAGCGGTG
>Ga0157363_1005366_pt1 | contig 11930 bp, 4 predicted proteins | sample AttsexASBM1_FD_111477 | JGI IMG/M metagenome (GOLD analysis project Ga0157363, IMG submission 111477) | Fungus gardens microbial communities from leaf cutter ant in Ribeirão Preto, State of São Paulo, Brazil - Atta sexdens ASBM1 | ecosystem: Host-associated > Fungi > Mycelium > Unclassified ...
GAGAGAGAGAGAGAGAGAGAGGGTGGGAGGGAGGGAAGGAGGTAGAGAGGGGGAGAAAGAGAGGGGGGAGGGGGAGAAAGAAAATATGCATATAATATGTAAATATAAAAAACAATGAAAATTTGATATTTTTGCATAAAAAATTATTATCAAACTAATTTTTTTTTTAAAAAGCAGTTTTGAAACATTAAAAAGTCTTGCTTATTTAAATTTGTTAAATCAAAATAATAAATGTTTTTTTTAACTGTATCTTTAACATTTCGTTTTGTATTATTTGAAAAATGAATAATAAATGTTACAATTTTATAATTATAATTTTATGACATATTTTAATTATTACCAAAATTAATTACATTCAAAGTTGGATTAATTTTTTAATTAAAGACGATTAATTATTTTCTTTATTTTTTGAAAATGTTTAATTTTTACATTATTATTATGAATACACCACAATTTATTAAAAATTAATTAACAAATAAATTAGAAGAAATAATGAATATTTTGTGATTCTTGAATGTTAAACTTATAATTAACTAACTTATAAATTTTAATACAATTACAAGAAATTTTGTGTACACGTACTACTAATTATAAAAATTACTATATCAGATACGTTGGAAAATCTTATCAGTTTGTGTCAGTATTATATGTATAAACGTTTGAACAGTATTCCGTTCATATAATGTAATGGCAGTGTGACAGTATGGCACTTTAATACATGAGTCAACTTGTCTTTTACTCATTGTCAGCGAAATCGTTTGTGCTAACGAACATCGGTGGTGTTGTTCTTTTAAGATAACAGAAGTAAGTAAATATTAAGTTTGTTAAAAACCAATTGATTTCTGTGTGTGAAATGGCGACTTTAATAAAATAAGTAATTTGCAGAATATTACATTTTGTTAAATTAAAGTGATAAGTGTAGATTTATTAAGCAAATTTGTAATATATTCGTAATATATAATTAAATGTATAATATTTTGTAACAATTTGTTATTAAATTTGTTATTAAATTTGTATCGTACAGAGGCGAAAAAATGAAAATATATCAATAAAATCATATACATAAAAAACGTAAATTTATTCACTAAAATAAATTAATATAATAAATTGCATAACATTAAAATGTGAAATTAAAATATCAAATATAAAAACTTCATTAAAAATTTAAATATAACTAGATTAATAAATATTAATAGTTTCAAGAAGAATTAAATTAAATATTTAAGGCGCGCTGTAAAAAATATAATCTATATAATATTAAAAATAATTTAAACATTATAGATTATATTTTAGATCGAATTAATAACAAATTCATTAATTTTGATTTACATTCAAAATATTAATTTGTTTCTTAAGAATTCATGCATTTTTTTGAAAAACATTTTTAATATATTTTATTGGAAATATTTTATTGAATATTACAGTATTTAATAAATTTTTAATTTTTAAGTAGGAATAGACTAGTTATTTAAAATTTGTTTGTTGTGTTTTACTTATGTATTATTTTGATAAGAATCCAAAACGTTTTGATTCTATTTGCAATTATAATTATGGTAATTTAAATAAATATGAAGACTAATTTTCATATTGTCCTATATGCTGGCTTGAATAAGCATTAATTGATTGTATTAATTTATGTATTTTGTTTACTGTTAAAATTGTATTAATTTATGTATTTTGTTTACTCTTAAATCAATCAGTTAAAAAAGACCATCAATGCTATGATTATCATGATCAGATAATCACAGATCATCACATAATATTGTTACACACTGTGTGTAACGAATTCATGTAATGAATTCATGAAAGTTACAACAAACTATAGGGCACTTTACTTAATTGTAGAAGATGGGAGTGGCTCGTATATATTCTAGAAAACTCAGAGTTCTGTTATATTATGGACACTGACAGTCATTAATACTATTAATAGTAACATTGTCTTAATGATTTGTAAGGGGCAGTCATGATTTTTCTTGCATGTGACCTATATTGCATATATTTATCACATGTTGTGTAGTTTATATAAATTATTACGCTTCATAATATCTTCAAAAAACAGAGTTTGTTAAAAATTTATTATTAAGAAATGAAAAATATAGAAAAAAATAATAATAAAGTATTAAATGGCAATAATTTCTATGAAAATTTAATTAAATATGAAATATTTTTTAAATTTAATTCTTTTATATAGACTCATTAAAATTTATTAAGATTATATTTTTATTTAAGTTTTATTTTAAAAATACCAGAAATATATGTGATTCACTTTATAGACAAAAAGTAAACTTGAAATTTACTAAATTTAAGGTGTATTTTATTTAAATTTCTTTTTGAATACTAGATGCATAGATTCATTTCACATTTTTTTGTTAAGAAAAAAATGAGTTGGGTCTTTCAAAAATACTTTTCTTATTATTAATTTTATTTACATTTAACTTTAATCTAAACATTATAAATATTGGTATATCACTATAACTGTCTGAAAATTTGCACATTTCTGTAGTGAAGTTTAAACATTAATTTATAATATTGTTTATAATAAATTTAGTTGATATTTCATATATAAATTTTGCTTTTAGAATAACTTATTTTGTATTTGTTGAGAAAGATTATAATAATTTTTATAACTAATTTTCATGAGAGAGAGAGAGAGAGAGAGAGAGAGAGAGAGAGAGAGAGAGAGAGAGAGAATAAATTGCACAATCAAAATGCCCTTTTACGAGTTCAATCCCTTAAAGAATGATAACAAAATCAATTAAACTTGTTTGAGTTCTTAAATCCGTATTATGTAAGAGCTAAAATTAGTCAGTAGTTATGGCACTTTGTGAGTTATTTGAGGTTGGTGAACGTTGGCGTATTTAATTAAAACTATCAAAAAGAACATTGTATAATTAAAATATTTGATAAGTCATAGAATAAACTCGATTATTTATATTGAACAACATTGTAATATTAAACAACATTGTAATATTAAAATTGTTATAACATATAACATTACATTATGAATATAATTGTAATTACTATGTGTAATAACTTTATTAATTTAAAATTTTATATTTTAAAATTACAACTTTTATTAATAAAACAACATTTATAATACTTTTACTAAACATTAACAATTATTATATAATTTTATTATTGTTATATACTATGTTAGTTATATACTATGCTTTTAGAGATCATTTATGGCAATGATGGATGTTTGATTTTTTTTGTTTCAGAACTTATGTTTGCATTTACACACGTTTTTATCAATCAAACATTCGATAGCTTGTCTGATGTTTCTAAGGAACTAAAAGGAACTAAAAGAATTGACGCTCGAGTGAGTAATAACTGATCTATTACTTGATTGATAATAATTTGAATTTTTCGCATTAATTTAATCTTGTACATTCTTGTAAATTGATAAAGGCGTGCGATAATTATGATAAGATAGTGTCTCTCTACCAAACATATGTGTCATAAAGATATTAATAATAAGGTATATGAATTAAATGCTATCAAAAATTAACTTAAACTGTCATTATGGAAATTTATTAGGCATTTATTTTATGACTTATGCATAATAGTTTTTAGGAGTTCGTATTATGAGATATATATATATATACTGATAAGAAAGATACTAAAGAATTATATATATTTAACATTTAAGAAATTTATATATTTTATCTGCCTAATTTTATGACATTTAAAAAGCGCATTGCGGTTTTATAATAAAAGATCAGCTTTTAAGGTATTGTTGTAGAATTATCGCTTTATAAGATAAGTGTATTCCCGAAAGTAAAATTATGACCAGCAGAAATGAAAAGCCGTCAGTTTGCTTCTTCGATATCGAAAGGATTTATACCGTTTATATGTACGTTTATAACATGGATACAGACGACTTTCACTGATAACGAGAACACGCTGCCGGAAGCGTTCGTGCTTCCGAACTTTTTTCTAGATGAGCAGGCGACCCGCGATACATCGTCAGTTTCTTCGCGCCGAGATCGTTTAATACACGTCGTGATCAAACACGTCATTTAATACACGTTGTTCTTATAACTTTATAAAGATAAATTTAAGTCAGGTGTGATAATCAATATCATGCGACAAGACAAAGGTGAGTGACATACACAATATTACATTAGAGCGATAGAAAAATTATTTGAATGTCGATCAACATGATATGACAGTGTTTTGTAAATAATTTAAAATTTATTGTTTTAAACAAAATGAATTTTGTTAAACAGAAAAGTTTGAATGTTTGTAACATAATTATAAAATTTACAAAGTAAAGAAAAAAGAAAATTTAAATATATATATGAAATTACTACATTGTACAATTAATTTTACACACACACACACACACACACACACACACACACACACACACACACACACACACGCGTGCGCACGAACACATTAAGATTATAGAAATATAATTGATATATAGTTAATCTTTCATATTTTTGAATTGCAACGTGCAATTTATTTAATTTTGTGGTAGACAAAGAAAATAAATTTACGCACACATACATAACACATACATAATAACAAATTTAGAATAAAAATAACAATTACTGAAAAATTAAAAATTTTGGTAAAGACAGAATTAGTATAGGATCTATATTTTCTTAATATAATTATGATGTATACATTGGTCATTTAAGATTAAATCAAGCTTATCAATCAGTATTACAGTGCGTGATATATATTGAGTCAAGAAGATAGCAAATAAAATGCAACGATCCATTATACACTCGCTGACCCGGTTGGCAGGTCATAATGTCATCGTGATATAACTAGGTCGCCATGTACACACTCGAGAGTTCCGGTGTGGTTCATTATCGTGTTCTCCCTAAATTTCCGGCGAATATCTCTATATCGTTTTGGCTTTAAAGAATCGCACAGTTACTTGAACTCACTCTTATTCCGACATAATCCCATAAGACATTCTCTTTGATTGTTATTGTTTTATTTCTCACGTTGAGCTCTTTAAAGATCTTGGTGATTATTTGAAGTATAATCTTCACGCTAATCGTTTTTATTTCTGAAATATGGCAAAAGGTAATAAATATTATATTATATTATAACAAAAGACATAATAAATAAGCATTAAGATTTACATAAAATTATGTATCAATCTTTAAAATTTTCCAGGAATTACATGAATTATATTTTTTATAGATTACATTATTTATAAAATTGTAACAATTACAAGCTGCAAGCTTGATTATTTACACATTATTTCACTATTTTTAATTGTAAGATAAAAACATTTTTTATTTAAAAAAAACTATAAATATTTTTATTATTATTTTAAAGACTTTTTGTCACTAATTGCAAATTAAGTTTAAGCTTAATAATTTGAAAAGAAGTAAACTGTATAATTAAATCTTTAATCGATTTTATGCATTCGATTAACAATAAATAAGTTTATTATCTCAAAAATTTATTTAATAAATTTTATAGTCACAAAAGCATTCTTTATATATACTTTAAATTTAAAGAAAAAAAGATATTTCATATTAGAACATTTAACAAAATATATGACAAGTCTGTCCAGTATAAACTTTTTGTTATTATTAAAAAAAACCATTAATGCTGTTCTTTACATCAAAGAAAAAATATTTTAACGTGTTCAAATTTATTAGGTAGATTAATTAATTTTCAAAATTAGAAATAGAAATGTTAACCTTTGAAAAAATGTTTGAGTATGTCATACGTATTGTTATGTCATTCTGGAAATATCATAATTAGAATCAAGTATATCATAAGCATATATTTTAATGTTAAAAGAATTATAGCTAAAAATTAATGTTAATATCACCGTATCTGAGAGATTTATATATCGAGATTTTATTTGCAATCAATCACAAATATTTTTCTTTAAAACATTAATGATGACGATATCTTGAGAGCTTAGCATCGTGCCGTTTATAAATGCAATTTTCCTGTTTCGTAATCATCTACAACGTCGTACATACGATAACACATGTACAAACATACACGCTATTTAAGCAAAGAAACACTAGACAAAATATTACTGATTGCTAATTGTAAGTAATACTGAACATTGAGGAGCTGAAAAGTTACAGAAATATCGTTTTTCTAGATTTGTTTTTTTCTTTTTCTAATGTGAGAATATATAGTAGAAAAAAACGGATAACAAGGAACTTATTATTTTTCTCTTTCCGCGGTTTTCACCATTTAAAAATCAATCACATCTGTTAATGAATGTAATAAACAACTATACTTAAATACTAAAACACTATATATAGTATTTTCATTGTGTGTGTGTGTGTGTGTGTGAGAGTGTGTGTGACATGAAACAACTTGCGATAAGAAACCGGTTTTTGGTTCGCGATGTCTTACAGGAAAACAAGATGCATAAAGATTTTCTCGTTATTATTTTTTCGAAGATAGTTATGTTTCTGTGACATTTTTTTGCAAAAATAATACTATTTATCGAGGCTTGGCAACAAACTTATCTGATTTATTCACGAAACTTGTTCCTAAATTAAATCATAATATTATTTATTATTCGCAATATATATATATATATATATATATATATAAAATGGCAATTATTAAACAAAAGTATTTGAATTTCTCAAAGATTAATTATTTTAATTTTGATTATTAATTTAAATGCTTTTAAGATAAATTGCAACGAAAAAGAAACATGAAACATTATGTTTTGTTCACAATCTATATCTATCTATATCTATCTTAATCTTAATATAAAAAAAAACTCATTTGAAGCTATATAAAAACGGTTGAGTATTGTCGTTTGGAAAGTACATTTTCGAAGCCAACTCTCAATCTGAATATATTTATTTCTATTAAGCATATTTAATATAAAATAAAATTTAATTTAAAATTATTCTTGTTTAGTACAATAATCGAATTCAAGGCATTTTAAATATACGCAATGAAGAAAAAACGATCATGATATTGTGTTGATAGTATTAGTGATTATTTGTATTCGACATTCGTCTATGGTGACTTGACATTGTAATATTGACACCAATTCTGTTATCGTCCGTTAAACAGGTCATTGTCTTTTTCACCGCGGAATATCAATGATCGCATTTGACAATTTATCTATCGGATATTTATGAATTGTAAATATTTTTTTAGTATAATGTAGAAGATGATGAATTAGTTGATGATGAATTAGTTTTTTGTAATTCTCAGAAAATTTTTTCTTTATCAAGTTACCACACAAGACTACGTGAAAGCGGACTCCTTATAATATTCTGATATTGAGAATCATGAAATTAAAGACCTTTATTCTTTTATATTTTGAAGGTATTTGAAAGGAAAATTATATTCTGTTATAATTATAATTTTGAAAATTAGTGAAGTTGTGATATTCTTTTTGATACATTTATAGATAGCACATTTTTAATTTGGTTGACATACTTTAGATAACATATCTGCTTTCCTATATTTAATATTTATATTTGTGTCTTGTCAATGCAAATAATGCTACTAAGCCAGTTCAGCGTCATCTTCAATGATCTCACTCTCTTCAAGTGTTGAGATGAAGCGACTGTGAAATTAAATATGCGAGGGGAAAACCACGAAGTAGTTGACATATTTAACGTACACGCAAGCACAAGGTCGCTAATCATCATTTCACCCAAGCATGGAATCTTTTAAGATTAATATTCAACGTAGCGAACTTCCTACGTAAATTTTCTCGAGCAGCTTGTGGTAAGATTTGACGTGGAAAGCGGAAGTTAGAGTGGAATTTCCTAACGGGTATAAAATCCCGTTGAATTGCATTTCCACTGCATGCCACTTGAAAAACAAAAATGTAAAGAAAGATCAAAGAATCCAGAAATTTTAAAAAGATGTATACATATTCCTGTTTAAATAGGACATTTAATATTGCGATTGATATTCTTGTAAAGATAGCTTTTAGAGTAATTTATTTCAACATCGAAAATTGAAATATTTATGAAAATGTTTAGATACTATGTCTGATGAAAAGTTATTAATAAATTGTATGTTCCATATACGAAATTTTTATGTATATATACTTTTATCTAAAATATATTGTTTAAATCATTTTGTTTCTTTAAAATGGTTATACTAATCGTAATTATATTATCACAATTATTTAAAAAATGCAACGTTTTCTGTAAAACGATTTGCAGACCAATGTTATATAATCACAGCAAAAATATCCGAAAAACTATCGCTTTTGTAATTGCAATGTAATGTATTGTTACGTCGTTTATGTCAAGAGTACTGTGTTGTTACTGCAGAAGCTGTGAGAGATCATTGCGAGATTCAACTTAGTCACTTCCAGTCACTGCGTATTTGTAATCGAAATTCAATGTGCATGAGAGTGCAAAACGATTTATGCATTTTGATAATATCTTTCGTCGCGACTCCATCGGCAGCATGTAATTACAGAAGACAGATTCTCGGCGTAATGCGGCAATGCATCAGATTAAAGATTGCCTCATTGCGATAGTTTTTGCGCGATAATCTCAAGAAGATGATTCCAAAATTCGTTAATAGTTTAAAATAACTGAGAAATATAAAGTGTGAATAAGTCGGACACTTTGTAAATTGCTTCAAGAATATTAAGAAAACTGTACTTTTTTAAATTTTATTTTTCAATTATAATGTTAATTACGTGACATTACATTTTATTTCATGTAATCCGTTTAGTCAATACGATTTATTTAACAAGAAGATAGATATTATTTATCTAATAGATAATGGATATAAGTTTAAAAATATTAAATATAATTTTTTATGAAAAAAAGAACGAATATTTATAAAATTTTATGTAACAATTCATAATTTTTGCTGATAACACACTGCGTCAGCGTATCATCGAGCAAGCAGTCATTAATCGTTTGAGAAATATTCTTGCATATACACTGTTAATTTTTTTGGCTAGCTAAAGAAACTTTCTCCTTCTCACTGTTAAGGATTTCTCAAACAATATAGTAATTTCCATTCTCTCTTTGATCTTTTCTTCTTTGTTTCGAGAAATGGAATCTGTATAAATTTTCTCTCTCACTGATCAATAATCGGGCATCAACATTGACAGATTTATGAAACAATTGTAAGTTAATCAAAATTACTGTCGTGATCGCATGATAATTTTTAAATTATCTTTTCACAAAAATTAATAAGTGAAACCGTAGGTACAGGTGCACTCTCGCTTTCTGGGTTAGAAAGTTACACCATTGGCAGCGCACCTTCCTTTGTGGCGCAATGTGCTTTATAAATGGGATTAGAATCCGTTCCGTGTATCTAATACGAGTCGCTTTATCTTGATGACCGACTGTTACAATAATAACGATGTTTCAACCTATAAAGATGTCGCAATAGCTTGATAGAAAAATAAAACCTGATTATAATGATACGCGAATCGATTGAAGCACAGGCCGACAGGTTGAGGTCGAAGGTATATTATATATGATTATATATTTTTTTATATAAAAAATTAATACAATTTACTTCAATGTTTTTTGCTCCATATTTATCTATGATTATTCGAAAGTTATTAACAAATATAAAATTTTTTTCTAACTAGAAGAAGGTAAGGTATATTCCTTGTGGTTTATATTCTCAAACGCAGTTTAGATTCTAAACAATAGCATATGTACAGTTGATGTCAAATGAAAATTAAATCCCGTCATATGGCAAATGATAAGTGTGTATACTATTATTAACGATTAAGAAAAAATCTCGCGCGTATCTTTAATAAGAAATCAGATACATCTATTCTTGATATACGTTCGAATGCATGTTTACAATGTACGTTCCCAGAAACGGGATAACTGCATGTTGAACACAGCAGCTGCAGCTAATCCCGCAGATTACAATTATTGACCGCCAACGTATTGTAGCGCCAGGTCGCATTCAATTGACCTTCGATGCACGAACTCTATATAGGCACTCTTCCGTCCGCTATGCGTGACGGCCGCTAGCTGAACTTGCTTTCAATTCTTAATTGTGCTAGTGAACTAATGATGGTATATATGAAGGAAGAAATATTGGCAATTATCGTAATTGGAGAGATTAATTTTCTTTTCGCACATCAAATACGTGTAATTAACGTGTATGTTTGGAACATCAATATTATAATTTATTATTGACTTCATCAGATTAAATTTCCGAAATTTCATGTTTACATAATAACTGATTCTAATTAACGGTCCAAAGATTTTTGCGCTAATTTTATATTATAAGATGATGCGTGTTTTGTCAATTATTTAATTATTCAAATAAATAATAATTAATCTAAATAAAACTATAAAATTTCATTGAAGTCACATATACAATCGCCACAAATCTAGTTTTTGATAATTGCTGAAATATTTTTTATACAATTATTTATTAATAATAATGATAAATAACGTGTAATAAATGATATAATAATAATAAAAAGTTAAGAAACGTAAATTTAATATGTATATATGCCGATTAACGAATTTATATTTTATTTTTTATCTATAAGTAACTTCACTCTTTTTTTTAACTTTTCAACTTTTTAATTATTAATAACTTTAACCTTTTATGTATAATACTTTTATTCCAATATACACAATCCTGTAAATATAATTTCTTCTGTGATCTTAATATCTGTGATCTTAATTACAGTACTTATTGTTAGCATTTCATATAATCAGAAGAGTACTCTTTTGTTACATATTCTTTGATAAAGGCGAAAGGTAATTCTCGTCCGATTAACCTTAATACAAGGTAAAAAGTCATTTATTTAGCTGACCACACCTTTCACATTGGCATGAATCGATGAAGAAATGAGGAACTTTCGCGTTATATTCTCATCCTTTCGAGTAACAATGCGAAAGCCTGTTCACCTTTTCAAGATCCGTGTTCAAAACCTTTCGTGATCGTCGTATCACATCATACAAACGTCGTAAATAATTGAAGGTTGATGTCTAATAGACTGCAATAGAATAGGTCACACTTATCTATGCATCATCTTGTTTAAATTTTTTTTGAAGAGTAAAAGAAGAATTTATATCATTACTTTATTGTTTTGAACTCAAATTTCAAATATCTTTTTTTGCTCATAGAAACAAAAATGAAAAAGTTAAGATATAAATATATTGCTTTTTCATTCAGTTAAGAAATGCTAGTCATTGCATGCTAAAGAATAATAAAAAAGCATATTATATGAAATTTACTACTATTAATATATACTTCAGTGACAGTGAATGACCTGTTTACGACAGACGGGTCTATCGGAATACAAACGGAATAAATTCGAGATCAATGGCTCGTGCACCGTTAATCTTGTAGCCTTCCCTCGCGTGGCTTTGCTCGATCGAGAATCTGATCTACCTATCCGATGACTTTGCTGGTTTCACGCCCGAACGATTGCACGGATCGATACACCTTTTCTTGTTCTATGAGTTTCTTTGAGAAATTTTCTTGATTCGACGAAAGCTGTCGAATAATTTTATAGTGAAAACGATCCAGACAGAAAATAAAATCTGTTCGGATTTTATATATTAAAAATTATTAGTTTATCAAATTATATTGAATTAAATTGTTTATATTGAATGAAATTATCTTTCTTCTAATAATGTAAGAGAAGAGAAAGAAGAAAAATCATCAAATTAGATTGATAATAGTAATCGAAAAAAAAATTCCTTTCTTTCTTTTTTATACTTTAATATACAATTTAGCATAATAATAAACTGTACAAAAACAAAACATTAATTGATATATGTAAAATGTCCATACACACACACACACCCACACACACACACATATATATATGTATATTGATATACATATATTTATATATATATAAATACATATATAAATATATGTACATCTTATTTATTTAAATTTTGTTAATCTCTAAACTACATTAAATTATCAAAAATTCTGTCTTCATGCAATTATTAATAAAATAAAATTCTAAAGTATAATACCTC
>Ga0157363_1005367_pt1 | contig 11928 bp, 14 predicted proteins | sample AttsexASBM1_FD_111477 | JGI IMG/M metagenome (GOLD analysis project Ga0157363, IMG submission 111477) | Fungus gardens microbial communities from leaf cutter ant in Ribeirão Preto, State of São Paulo, Brazil - Atta sexdens ASBM1 | ecosystem: Host-associated > Fungi > Mycelium > Unclassified ...
TACATTTTGACATCTTTAGAAAGTGTTTGTGAAGTTGTATATTTATAACAAATTGTATATACTTCTTATGAAAATAAATCAGATGCTCCTGATGTGAAAGTAAATCACTGAAATTGCTGAAATTAATAGAGATTTCTGCAGTTTATTTCCATCAGGAGCACCGGAAAGAAATGGATTTTTTTGTATACTTCCACTTCTTTAGAGGGCAATAACGCGGGAGCATTTTCGCGATTACAGGAAAAAGATCTTTATATCCTCTCTCAGATTTCTCTCTGCTGGCACGTTCAGGATATCGATTATATGTATCTTTCTTCTTATATATGTATATGCATATATACATAAAATTTTTCACTTTGCACGTTTTCGCTCTAAATCAAAAATTACATAATCGATAAAGCGATTAGTCCAAGCGATTAGCTGGGCGATTAAAATTTAATAAACGTAAAAATTTAATAGTGTTTAATCATAAATATTACGACAGCAAGTCCATGACCATGCATCATGCATTCAAAGTGAAAGCATAATGTATTTTTATTATTTTTTATCTATTCCATTTAAATAGGTGAAAAATGTCGGACCAATCACAAACCGGGAAGAAAATAATCAGATTCTGATTGGATCTCTATGGTATATTAAGGTTTAAACATAATAGGAACAAGTAATTGGCACAAGCAACAGTGAATAACGGAGCCATCCAATTAGAATGTCTGTAATGTGTAAGTTCGATATTATATCTCAAAACTCTGATTGGACAGCTTGTTATTCTCTGTTCTCTGTACCTATTGCCTGTGCCTATTGTGTTTAAGCCTTTACAAAAATAATCAATCACGATTGGTTAATTTCTTACGGTTTACGGCTTGCGATCCTATTTATTGTAGAACAAGCTTAAGGGAGCATTTATATTGGCCATAATCGTATGAAAATTATAAGTGATCAAATTTATTAAAATATTCATAATTTAATTGATCAACATCTAATGAATTTGCTTTTGTAATTTTATGCTGCGAAAGCGCGTACAGAATCAGATTTTGCAAATGATTCTTAAAAAATTTTAATAAATGAAAATATGTGCACCTCAGTGGATGTATATCAATTGCCCACATCGCTAATTGATTAATTTAAAATAATATAAGCTCATTGGTGAAGCAATGAAAAATTACTAGGAACAGGCTGATGTGAGTGGGTGTGTGCAATTAAACTGTGTGCATGTCGCCGCTTCAACGTTCCCCACTTCAACTGCACTTTAGTATGTATGCATGTGTGTACATACATATTGGATGAGATATCCGAATAAATTTTTATTTTGCTTTTTTTCTCAAAAAATCTGTACGAGCCTTCAGAAGTCTTTCCTGATTACAAATATCAATTAAAACGCGATTTATCTGATATTTTAGCTGTAATTTCAACAGAAGAAATTCATCTTTGAGTCTACTACTAGATGTCTTTTCTGTCTACCCTTAAAGATGCAGCCACAATAGAAGGAATAAAGAATAGAATTTCAACTTATCAGAAATAGGAATACATTATGTATGATAGGTTGAAATTTTTATTTATTCTTTACTGCTAATTCTATTCCTTCTATTGTGACTGCCCCGTAATAATTGAATTAGATTGGTCAGCCAGTTGTATTCAACTTCGAGAAGAAAATTCCTATACAGACGCCATGCAATAAATGGAACATTTATTCATATCAAAAGCCGCATACCTGCCCTGCAGTGTGCTTACATTGTCCGATTGCGCGCCGTAAACGTCGGTAACGATGCGAGGAACGTTTTACAGACACTGGTATGTGTTGTTCCCCGATACAAGTGTCTATCAGCTCCGAATGCACGAAAAGTGTTTTACGTGGACCTACGAGTGATTCGATATCATCTTCCTAGGCCAAAAATTCTACGCAGGTACGCGCCTTTTTGACGGCGACGCTACGCGGGCAGTTGACTACTGTGGACCGCTCGAAACACGATCCACAAATAGACGGATAATGGTCCGGTATTTGATGCTTGGCTAGTCCCTGGATGTCCCTTCAAGATCGACGATGCGGTGCCTGCACGTCCCCTTTCGGATCTTCTCCCGCGTATGCATCGACGGGTCGCCGTAACCTCCAAAGTTTGTTTAAGGCTTGAACTGATACTCCATTCTGACATAAAACAACAATTCGGACTGTCGTCATGCAGATGGCTCGTCCTGCTTTGAGCGCGTTATGTCGAGAGCAGCTTGCAAGTCAACTCCCGTGTAAACTCGCCTCACCTTTCACTATAGTACCCTTGTGAATAATTCTTTGGCTATCATCATCCTGATCTTCTCTGATCTTTCTCTACGTAATACGGCTTGTATGTTATTAATTCATCTGTTTTGTTTTAATAGTGCAGCCATGAACACTACAATAAGTACTGTCAGTAGCGGTAGTGACAAACATCTACCAGAAACGACTGTGCAGACCGTGGCACAAAACTTAACTACAATGCAACAGAATGTACAGAATGTACAGAATGTACAGAGCATAGTACAGAGCAATATATCGAGCATTCAACCGACCCAGACTATTGTTGGTTCCATGACACCCAGCGGTCTAGTAGGCAAATCAGTATCTCTGGACATGAATCCAAAATTATCTTTAATGAAACCTGTGGTACCTTCTGGTGCTACCTCATCTACAGAAACGAGTAAAATAACAACAACGGTAATTCTAGCATTGTGCTAAAACTAATGTTATAGTATTAATGTTATGTTGCTTTGCAGGAGTGTATTGTACACACATATGTACAGAGTCATTATATTTTATCTTATAATGAAATATTTTACTTGTCCTGTAAAATAAAATATAATTAAATTTTTTGTTTTATGAAGTAAACAAAGGTTTATTTCAATACTTGATATTAAATGTATCAAAAAGTATTTTATATAATGTAGAATATTTTAATAATGGAAAATTAACTTGTCAAGTGCTTTAATGTATATATACAATTTGTGATAGATTTATTAATATCAAATTCAACGCTTCTAGTTATGTTCTATAGGATCTACAGTAAAAATAATATCACCAGGAATGTTAAGTACTGTTGAAAGGCAAATTCCACCTCAAACACAATTACCACATCCAGTATCTATACCAGCTACGTATCATGTACCGCGTGGACCTGCTGCAGTTGCTAATATCTCTGCACCTAGATCGACAGTTGCCACTCCTATCGTCAGGACAAATATAGGACAAATTGTGCCTGCTACTAGACCAGGGTATAAACATACCTAAAATAAAAGAGTTTTTGAAATAATAGTCAAAAAAGATAAAATATAATATAATGTAATTAAAAAGGGAGAAATTAAAATAATTATTTAGAAATATATATGCAGAATTGTTTTAATAGAACAAACTAGTTATATCACATCACATGTCGATTTTTTCAGTAATAATACATCAATCTCTAATCCCCAATGGCAACCTAAAACAACATCTGTTGCATTATATGCGCAACCACAAAGACATCCCACTCCTTCCGTCAGCAGAGTCTCCAGGCCATCATCCACTGTGTATACGGGACAACAGCCGCGATTAATTACGCCAGCCAGTCAAGCAAGATCTGTTCAAGCTACCATGGTTGCTGGTAGTTCGTCCAGGTTAATAGCACCTGTCTTGCAAACTAATCTTACTAGACATCCAGTTGCACAAAACAGACCGCCAACGCCGCAAGTAGTAACTGTGTCACAGACTTCGCAACCCATCAGATCGTCGACACAAACCATTCAAGTAAATTATGTGATATAATAAATTAATATATGTATACATATATAACATATAATATATGTGTAATGTACAACTTTTTGTTTACTCTTTTACGCACTTTCAAAAACTTACAGTTGTCAAACACAGTTTTGAGTCACGGTACACGAATATCGACACAATGCGTTCGACCCGGAGGTGAAGGCATACGTGACGGTTGAGTGTACTACTTTTCTGAATTGCACATAAATGCCAAGAAGGGATATATATTACAATTTATGAATTTATAAATTTTATTGAAATGTTTAGCCTACTCAGTCTAGCAGACCTCTAACTACGACTGGTACGACGAAACGTATAGCTGCATCACCCATTGTAGAGACAGTCAACAGAATAAGCAGTACAGCTTCAGTTACTGTCGGTTCAGTGGAATCAACAGTAGGACGACAATTGTCAATTAGTGGTAATACGGTGGCTGGACCATCGACCGTTAGTCATATCGTTATCCCTTCGCAACAGGTACTCTAATTGTGTTATATACTAATTTATAATATATTGAAAATTCTTTCAAGGGGATAAATGTAACAATTGTTTAACAGGTTCAATCACAGCAAGGTGCACCGCGTGTTGTTCAAACCGTCACATCTCTGTCGAGCCTCAGTACTGTATCACAAGTAATTACAACAACCGCAAATACACAGTCAAATGCAATGCGCATATTGCAAACAGTTCCAACCACAGTTGCGAAAATCGCAGGAATGTCCTTACACCCTTTGCCCATCGCTCTACCGGTCAGGGCTGCGTCGGCGCCAATCAAGACTGCTCCTACACAGTCTCAAAATATTGGACAAAGCGTCCAAGTGAAACCGGCACAGGCTAATTTACGCATGTCGTCCACCAACAGCAGTACAGTCACAAGTTCCACTCAGCCAGTCCAAGGGCAATATATACATCCACCACATACTACTACGTATCTTTCCTTTGAAACTACAGGTAAAAATCAATTAAAAAAGGCTAATAAGTGAATTATCTTTTACATTCTTGTATCCTGTGATAAATATAATTGCATTATCTTCTGCGATAATAAAAATTTGTTTTTCAGGAACGTATTCACAGTTTCGACAAGCTTCAGTGCAGCCAGTAAGATTAGTTGTTGAGCCAGGATATGAAGAACCCCATGGTAAACCTAATGCATCTCCCCGACCGAGCATTCTGAGAAAGAGAGATCATGACAATTCACCAGTTAAAGGTATGATTATATTAGTAAATGTAAATAATGAAGCAATAACGACATGTTATATAAAAAGTATCATTTATTCTATAACAACATTATATTATTATACAAATACATATAAATACATATATAATAAATAAGGAATAGGAAAATTCAATTAAAACTGATGACATATAGTGATGGTTTTTTTTCAAGTATATATTTTATTAATAGATATTTTGTAATAATAGAAATTGAAAGATTTATTTTTGCGTGTTGAAACATGCTTGAAAATATTGATTTTAATGTATTAAGAAAATATTGATATGTGATAGCTGTTTACATATGAAAAAAAATTCTCGTTCCAATTACTCAGTTTGTTAAGACAGTTCAAAACGAAAAGAATATTAAAATAAAAGTAAATTAGATATTACAGATAAAGTTTTTGTATATATTCTTTTAATATGCTACATTTATAATTAAGTATAGTGGTTTTTATTTTCTCTATCTTCTATTATATATTAAATTTATAAAATAAGACCTGAAATTTCCTGCTAATAAATTACTTATACTTATTTAATGGATATCCATTATAGAATTTCAATTTCACAGGGGAGTCACAATTTCTTGCAGGTGCAGCTAAAAATTTAGTTCCTGTATTAGCATCTTTGCCATCAAGTAGATCAATGTCCAGTCCGCCGTGCTCACCAAAGGGTGATCAGGATGGTGGTGGATGCCAAAGTTCTGGATCCACGACTGTATCTGCTACATCTTCGCCAGGTCTCGACGAGGAACTTGAGCAATCCAGAATTACTATTAATCCCACTATAGAAATGTCACCGAGAAAAAAACCACGCAAACAGCAACTTACAGGCGTAGAATTAACTGAACCTAAATTTACGGAGGAAGAGATGCAATTTCTCACTGAGGAAAAATTGAAGAAGGAGAACAAAGAAGAATCAAAAGAGAAGTTGTCCGACAAAAGGCAACTCTCCAATGTACAAAGTGATATTAAATCATCTACTCAACAAACAGAAATCACAATAGCACGATCACGGCCTGTACCAAGTCTATTAGGTATGTATGTATATATATATATATATATATATATATATATATATAAAATATAAACATTTTGTTCTGATATATCCATTACATCGTTCGTATTTTCTTAATTATGCTCTTCCTAATAATATGTTTTCAGGCTCTTCTTGGAAAAACAAATGGACAGTTAGATTACAGCATTATAGAAGACCTAGCGATGTCCGACCTCGTGAGGAAAGAAGACCAACAGTTGCTGAACTGGCGCAACAGAAATATGTATTACAGAGATTAAATGGATGGAAAATCTATCATCTCACTACACAAATGGAAGATATCGCATCCCTTGAAAAACAGGTATATTGACTCGTCACATTGTTTAGACTTTTCCTTCAATTTGTTTATATTTAGACAGCGAATCATGTTTGTATGATACATTCGTAGGTTCATGAAAAATTAAAAACGACACTCACGTTACTGGAATCACAGCAAACCGTTAAAAGTAAACATAATGATGGTCTCGAACGCGTAAACGAACTGATTAAAGGGAATATGCAGCGCAGTAATTTAATCAGTGAGGGCATGAACGAAGCACGTACACAACTAGTTGCTATATTTCAACATAAAGGCCCTATTACTGATCTTTTGCAACGCTGTGGTAACAAACGAGCACAGAAAAAGAGGGACAAATGAGCAATTGTGCTGAATAAATACGTAGAATCTTTATAAACGAACTTTATTGAAGGAAAGTTCAAAAGGGAACTATTTTTATCTGTGTCACAGATTCTATATATAGGAATAAATAAATGGTTTTATAAGTCTAAAAAAGACATGACTATGTCACTATATATAATAATATGTTTATAATTTTATTATATAAATCTATAACGTTTTTATTTTAATATAATACTTCTTACTCCTCTAGCCAAATGTCTTTCTATTTATTTACTTTCTGCCTCTAATTAATGCACATATCTCTGTTTACATATAACATGACTTCTTAGAAAAAAAATTAAAATATTCATTAAAACAAAATACAATTCAAAACATTGAATCATGTTCAGGACAATATTTATTTTGCAACTGTTGGAAGTTTTCTTCGCTGAGATAGAACTATTCCTCTAAATTCAAATGTATAATGCAAAGAAAAAAACATTTTGCGGAAATATTTTGCTTTTAAAACATTCTATTGAATCCATGATGGAAGTATATTCCACCATGATTGAATCTAATCTGTGATCATTCTCTTCGTTTCTAAGGTTACCATGGAGATAACAGACCTTTTAAAACAAGCTTGGTAATAGAAATCCTTATAATTATTAAGTACATATATAACGATTCTATGAAAATGTATATTTCGTAAAGTTCAGCAAATCTTGAAACAACATGTGGTGGGGATATAGTCAACCGCTAGATTTACAAGCTGAAATAACACAAATAGAAGACTGTATTTTGAACAATCTTGAAGTATTGATTGTAGGTTCTGGTGATGCACGACATATCGTGAAAACGCTAGCTTCATCTTACACACATCCTGCTCGAACTATAACGTATCATATTATCGAACCGACTTTGGAACAAGTTGCTAGATCGATACTTTTATTAAGCCTTTGCTTAGAAAAAGATTTAGGTATGTATTCGTGAATACTAATATCAAGTCTATATCAGAGAAATCAATGGAACTAATGTACATAATTAATATATCAAAGGACTTCAAGAGGCGACGCGATATTATTTGGAGATTTTAGGGAATACTCTTTTGAGACCGGCTACGGCTAAATATTTAGCAAAATGTGCCAAACAACTGATCGATATTCCAACCCGCACTGTTGAGTGTCCATGGTTATCGTTAGAAAAATTTAAGCACAAGGATAGGGATAATTTGGAATCTATTTTTAAGTAAGTTGATGTTAAGTTTAAAAAGATACAGTAATAAAATAAAATAGTTTCTAATATTGATGGATTTTGGTATCTGAGACGCTCGAGCAAAACTTAATTTGAAAGATTCTACAATGCAAAACCTCTAGAGACAGACTTGAAAAATTCGCCGGTTTTAAGTAAAAGTACTTAATGCTTCCGCAGACATTTATGTATATTTCTATATTAATTGTTGTAATAATTTCTTATAAGATTTTGGGCACGTGCAACATGCGAAGGAGTTCCCATTGTGAATTATTGGGATCGTAGAATCAGGAAGTTACTAAAAATGAGATATGACTATAGAGAAGGTGTTTTTGATTGGGATTATCATATGATTTTAAAGCCCAGATGTATTACTAATCTTACTATACAAGAATATAGGTATGAATATGTTTATATATTGTAAGCAGTTAAAACTGCACATAAGATTGTGAGCAAGATGATATGCTTCTTTAGTTGAAATGATTATCTGAATATATCAATGAAAAAAAACAAAATATGTTATTATAATTATTAGATTTTGGAGAAATAATGGAATAGCTTTTACATGGCTTGAAGGTGAACCAGTTAGAAGTAATCCAACTCTGTTAAATAATATAATTCAACTTGGACCTGGTTTTATACATTATGCATATTTAGGAGACATAGTGAATGGTCCGTTTTTTACATGGGCTGCTGTTGGAAAAAACGATGACAAGTAATAAAATATATTCAAAAGAAAAATTTACATGCTTGCTTCCCAAAAATAAATAAAAATTCTTAAATCTTAAAGACGTAGGGCAACTGACATTGCTGAACGTGAGATAATGCGTGCAATTTATGAAATAAGAACGAAAGAGCCACTATGTGAAGATCACGTTGGTGCTCATAGGGATGTCTCAATTTTAAATGGCATTATAGTGAGCGAAATGCCGGATATTGAAATGGAAAACGAATCATGGATAAGTACTAAAGATAAATCTAAACAAGATAAAAAAATTTCTTGGATGGAAGTACCAAATCACAAGGTATGTTTTTAACCAGGTATTTAATAGCCAATGTGAATGAATTTGACAACACTTATTTTTAGATAATATTTCATCCTATAACGTCGCTGGAGTCTCTCAAGTCTAAATGCGAATATATAAATAGATTCCATCTGATTTGGGTGGCGCATAATATGACAAAACAATTACCAAATTTGATACCATTGATATCTGCTGATGCACCGATGATTGTGGAATTGCGCAAATATATGGCAGATCTTCGCAAGGAGGATTTGCACGACTTTACTAAAGAATTGAAAGAGATCGCGCGGACGAATGGACTCCGTTCACTCTACGACTTCGATTCCAATGCACATACTTTTGCTCGTTTTTGCAAGAATTAAGTCCTTGAATTGTTAAATATATCTTAATAGATTAATATTAATTGTAAATATATGTTTGACACATATTATTATAAGCTAAAATAAAAATTTAATTGACAAAATACAAATATTATACAGAATATAAAATGTCAGTATACAATTATGTCGAAAAATATTAATGATTTCCAATCTATATTAAAGACAATCTCTTTAAATAATAATTCTTTTTTAAAAATGAGTGTTATTTTATAGTTTGTTTTTGCCAAATAATACAGTAAAAAAGAGCCAATAGAAATAATTAACGGATGTAAAATGTAGATAAAAAATAAAAGTAAATTTTATTACAAAATATAAAAGGTTTTTTGACTCACAATTTTTTCCAGTAAAATAACAAATATAAGTTTCTTCAAATTAATATAATTAATTTAATTCTCATTAATTTAACATAACCATTCGTAGTTTTTAACTATTGATTATTATGGATATTTTAAAAATTATTTTAAATGTATTTATTATTTTGTTGAAAAAGATTGTCAGTTAAAATCCTTTGATATTTTATAACAAAATTTATTTTTACTTTTTAGAAGCTCTCTATTACAGGAGGTGTGCGAATGATTTAAAATCGAATCTTATGATAAATTCGATCACTCACATTACATCAATACATATTAAAAACTGCTTTATATAAAATATTTCAATGCAGTGATACAATATAATTAACTTAGACAAATGATACATGTACATTTTGTTAAGTGACATGACAATATCATTATCAGTAGATAGTTTAAAATATTTATATATTTTTACATTTAACTTTGCTAATTTCATAAAGCAGCTTTTAATATGCACGAATCTAGTATAGTGCAAGTACAGTGCAAGTGATCAAATTCGCCAATGGATTCAATTCAATTCGTTTCCGCGATTCAAAATAATAAATAAAAATAATAAATAAAATTTAAAATTTCGAGTGGTTGATGGTTCGATTTCAAATCAATCGCTTATTTTATTTGCTTCATTTATTTATTTCACACGACTTTCGTAAGTTGAAAATGATTTATTTTCTCGTTTACTTAAAAATATATATAACGTTATTGAAAATATTTTAAAATTAGCTTTAATGTAAATTCAGGAAAATTTGATTCAAATTCAATTTGTTTTTGAATAAAAAAGATTCGATTAATTTTTGAATATATCAAAGATTTGATTCAATCTCATATAAATGCTTAATTCGCACACCTCTAGTGTATTATTTGATTGTATAAAATAGCTGCAATATTGTACTTTATATTCTTGCATTGGCTAGTTCCTTAGCTATTTCGGATACTACACTCTTATCTTTTTCTTCTGCCTCTTCTTCAGATTCTGTATCACTTGGTGGAAAGTCAGAAAGTGCTAAAGAACAAATGTATATATACATACATGCACCACACACCACACATAACACACACACACACACACACACACACGCGCACACACACACACACACACACACACACATACATATAGGATAAGCACAGAATAATTAGATATTCTTACCAAGTCTATCAATTTTTTCCTGCTGGATATCCTTTAAAAACTTTTCTTGTACAGCTATTACTTCTTCAGTATTTGTGCAACGAGCGTATTTTTCCAACAATTCACTGTTTAGTTCTAGGAACAAGTGTCCCCAACTAAATTTGTCAAGAATCAGGTCAGCTTCGTTTGGAAATCCTGTTATGATTAAAGTAGCTGCAATAGCCTCTGCACAACTCAATTCGCAGGGTTTTGTCGAATTGGCAGAAACCAAGAAAGGCAATATGCGAGGATGAGATGTCCTTACTTTGTCAAAGGGAGTGTCGTCGATACGCGACCAACTACAATCAACAACTGCGCAACCATACTTCTCTACAATCTTGCGATCCAACGGAGTCACGCACTGCGACAAACAATTTATCTAAGAATCTAGACGATGAGATTATTATTATCTATTGTTTCTTTATTTTACCTTATTACCCACTGGAGTAAGGCAAAGGCCTGAAAATCGTGTACTCAGTCGCAGCAACTTTATTAAACCATGTCTCACTAGCTTTTTGCCAGTACCATGTTTGGACTGTTTAGAGCACTCTAAATCCCACATAGCTACAGGAAATGGCAACGGCCACTCGTTTACCGTCTCTGCAAAGAGTACATTGTACTCCCAATGTACAATATGTACATTGCAAAACACGAAACTCATCCTAATCTAACCTGTCTCATCGTTTTCCTTATCCGAGCTCTCAGACCAGTCAGACATTCTGTCCCTCTTTTGGTGATATCTCAGCTCCTTGCAGAGAACATTACGGGGCCTCCATTGCAGCAGTTTATTCTTGTCTTTCTTTCTTCGTCCCGACATTTTCTCTACACAGGTACTCTATATTATTCCGGTACTCTATACCCTTCCTACAATGTACGTTTTTTTCAAATATGTTTATCACTGTTTACGTCTTTATCACTGTTACACAGCTTAACTTAACCTAACATCTGCTGTCATATCATACACGTATATAATAGGAATGTCAAACATATGCAAACACTACTTAACTGTTGACTGTTTAATTTGTTTGTATAATTGATTCCGCGCGTAGTTGTTACACGAATTGTTATGAATTGTTATGAATTGTATTTAGAGCTCTACAATTACATATTAATCATTGCAATTATACATACGTA
>Ga0157363_1005368_pt1 | contig 11927 bp, 9 predicted proteins | sample AttsexASBM1_FD_111477 | JGI IMG/M metagenome (GOLD analysis project Ga0157363, IMG submission 111477) | Fungus gardens microbial communities from leaf cutter ant in Ribeirão Preto, State of São Paulo, Brazil - Atta sexdens ASBM1 | ecosystem: Host-associated > Fungi > Mycelium > Unclassified ...
TAACAACGTCAATTATTCCTGTTGATACTTTTCATCATCTGTCAATCATCATATCCTTATACTGAACCCCTGAAACACTATTCAGCCCCAGTATCACAACCAGTGAGTATCTTATTTGTGATAATTTTCTCTATTAGCTGTAGGTATATTCTGTAGTTGAAATCAAGAGAGACATAGCCTATATACTGACTCAATCATCAAGAGGCCCACTACAAATCAGTCAGTGACAAGGCTTGATAGTGCCAATAAGCCCAGAAAGAAAGATGCTGACAGTTGTGCTATTAGTACAACAATTTTGTACATGGTTGAGAACACTAGAGTAGCTAATTGACTTTCTGGAACAGCTGTTGGTGAAGAAGATGCATTCATTTAGGATTACACTAGGCTGATGGCAATAGCCACACTAGTGAACTATAGCTCCCAAAGCAGTTAAATTCAAGAATCATAGGCTAGTATGCTAATCTGATTCAAAGTAAGATAACCATTCTCCCAAATAGAAATAATTCCAGTTACTACCAAAATTAGGTTCCAAATTCATCTTCTCAGGTGTGAGTTAGAACTTATACTTATAAGTAACCAGACTGTGCCACACCCATGCCCTCACCCTTCGAGCCTACTTGTACTATACATTGGGCTGTGAATCAAACCGTAACATACTGGGTGCTGAGTATGATTCTCAAGAATAAATAGTACCTAAAATTAGTCTCCTTATTCTTGCCCTCAAGCTCAAGTTGGTATTAGATTTCGGGGCAGGGTGCAGCAGGAACATCATTGTGCAAGTGGGAAAAGATGTAGATGGAAGCTTCCTCTAAGGACCTTGTACGGTAGTCAAACCCCTTCTTTTTTTGGTCCTCATGGGACTTTGATACCTGCAGATGCCACATGTGCAACGTCAAATGGCTTGGCATGAGAGGGGCTGTAAAAAAGGGACAACATGCTACTGAATCAACATGGAAGGCGGGCAGTAGAAAGTAGGTGCTCGTCTGCATACGTGAGTGACTATGATGAGCCACTAAGCTGTATCAATGAAAGCGGGTAGTCAACGGTACCTAGAGCTTTTCCAAGTCCCACGTAAACGTCACACTATTACTTGCGTGGTAGCTTGATCTTATGGAGTATCGGTTCTCATGACCCTCGCAAGCTGTATTTAAATACATCAACAGGGGGCATTTGAGGAGCGGCTTTCTAGACATACCTTCTCTGCAACCATGTTGCTTCTCTTTAGTGTGCTGTTTTTTGGGATTCTTCATGAAGTATTTGGCGTTGTGGTGCTTCGAAGTCTCGAAGAGTTGTCGAATATGGAAAATGACTATGATTTCATTGTCGTTGGAGGTTTGACTGTTTTTTTCTCCTTAATTTCAGAATTGTGATTGCTAATGTATACTGTAGGTGGAACTGCTGGAGGTGTGATTGCTGCTAGACTTGGAGAGAATTCGAAATTCAAGATTCTTGTTATTGAAGCAGGGCCTTCGTAAGCTCGCTCTGACCTCTGCTTGTGATAGTTTGATTCAATCGTGAGAGGGTCGAAAAAACAGGAATGAAGATGTGTTCCAAACTCGTCCACCAGGCCTTGCCAGTGATTTCAATGCGCCGAATCCGTTTGATTGGAACTTTACGCTGGTGCCTCAGACAGGACTTTATGAGAGGAGTCCTACTTATGCTAGAGGGAAAATGCTTGGTGGTTGTAGTTCGCATAGTAAGTTTATTTCCAAGTTTGCAAAGAGAACTAAGCTCCTCTCTGTGCGTCCTGACACTGGTGATGTAGATTCAATGTATTATACAAGAGGATCTAAGGATGATTGGAATTCGTGGTCTGGTATCGTTGGTACCCAAAGATTAAGCTGGGATGAGATGCTTCCGTTTATACTCAGGGTGAGACCTCAAACTCAATATGTTTTATTGAGCTACATTTTATGAGTTTGTCTTCGTAGGCTGAAGCTTTAACCAATGATTCTGAGAACCAACCAGAGAAGGGTCATTTTGATCCTTTCATCCACAATCGAACTGGAAAAGTGGCTACATCAGCACCGTATTCTGTTCACCCATTCAATGACATGTTAATTGAGACAACAAAAGAACTGTCTCATGAATTTCCTTTCAAATTGGATATGAACGATGGAAGTCCAATCGGTGTCGGTGCGTTTTCTTTTCGAGTAATGATTTTACGTAACCTGGATGTTTCTTTTCAGCGTGGAATCAATTCACGATTGATCACCATGCTGAGAGGAGTAGTTCTGCTACAGCTTATATTGCCAAGGCAGGAAGCAATGTCCACGTCTTGATCAACACTTATGTCACTCGCGTTTTACCTATCGAAAAGGACGAAGTCGAATTCCGCACAGTTGAATTTGGACTTGATGCCACAAGTCCGAAGAGATGCCTATCAGCTAAAAAAGAAGTGATCATCTCAGCAGGTGTGATTCAGACGCCTCAGATACTACTCAACTCTGGTATTGGAAGTAAAGATGAATTACAAGCTGTTGGGATACCTACAATAGTGGATAATCCCAGTGTTGGAAAGAATTTCTCAGATCAAGTTGGTTCACTGGTGTTGATGGAGACAACAATTCAAGATACTGAGTGAGCATTTTTTCCCCACTGATGAATGTTTTCCCCTGCTCAGTATTATAGTTTTGATCGGGAAGCAGCATTGGCGCAATGGAACCAGACCAGGACAGGACCTCTGGCCATCCCCAATCGCTTAAACCACCTAATATTCGTCCGCTTACCAGATGATGGTCCTCCATTCAATCAAGCTGAATTCCTTGATGTTACAGCAGGAAAAGACTCACCACATCTCGAAATCATGATACTACAAATTAGTAGCCCTTCAACGTTACTGGAGTCAGGTAAAGGAGTAATTGAACTCCTGGTCACTAATCTTCATCCTGTCTCGCGTAAGCTATCTGATACTCGTTTATGTTGCATACTGATGCTCTCGAAACTTAATAGGTGGATCAATATCACTGAATACCTCAAACCCATTTTCATCTCCATTGATTGACCCTGGACTATTATCTCATGATTTCGATATCGCAATTTTGCGAGAGGGAGTTCGAAGTGCACAGAGATTGCTTTCTGCTCCGGTATTCAAGGGCTCTGTGTTTCAATCAGTTTCACCCCCGGCCAATCAGATCTCTGACGAGGATCTAGACGCCTATTTACGCAGTGCAGCTGTTCCTATATTCCATGGTATCGGTTCTGCGACCATGTCTCCTCAGAATGCCAGCTGGGGTGTCGTCGATCCAGATTTCCGAGTCAAGGGAACAAGAGGATTAAGAGTAGTTGATGCATCTGTAATTGTAAGTCGCATTTTTGAAAGGTACTTTGAATCTGAGCCTGTCTGTACGATCAGCCAACGGTACCCAGTGGGCATACGCAAGTACCCGTGTACGGAATCGCTGAACTGGCCAGTGTTCAGATCATTGGAAAGTGGCTGTAAAGATGGATTCCTGCTTTGTAAATGGACTACTACAAAGAATACATATGAAGTGAACTTATACACACCGAAGAATTAGCTGTCATGTTTATTACTATAGCATCTGGCTGCTGGAGATTGTTATGTCTGTCAGAGTTGAAGACAATGGACTTGATTTATTTTTATTTCATTTCATATTTTTTATTTCTATTTCTATTTATTCTCTATTTTTGTACTTAGGGTTAGGGATTAGTGTGACATCACACATGACTGTCACATGTCCCATATTACACAGATTCATAGAAGGTTACAGAACAATGATGCTATACTATATATTCTATTATGACCTTTAGTTTGGCTCAGGTTGCAACTTAGGCAAAAACTTGAGTAGAATAGGGGATATGATCAATTGGTAAAGCAAGGATACAAGGGAGTATCTACAGCTATATATACCAAAAGACCATGAGAAGTACATATATTGAAAGTGAGAAAATGAGTTATAAAATATAAGGAGGCCTCTTTTACTACATAAAGTGCTAACTGATCATATATAAGGAAGAAATAAGGTGCAGCATAAATGAGTTAGAGTTATGAAACAACCCTAATACATGTTGTCTATATGATAACCACCTGTAGAGTATGAGGCATTGATTATAACATACATGTATTCATTGCTGACATACAGTCTCTTACATATGTGCCTTGCAGATGTACATGGCTTCACTCACAGTCTTGCTTTCATTATCTGCACTCACTCTTCCATTAGTTTTTAAGATACAGCACTTGTATCAGGTTTTGCATTGATATATTATATGTACATTGTATCTTTCATGGAGACTTTTACCTTAATTGGTGTTAGCTATAGTTTACAATGTTCATTACTTGATGTATGCTATGTATGTCCTAGTATTATATACTATTATATTCATTTGTTCAGCTACCATTAATTACAATAAGTTAGATTTCTCAAACACTATTGTATCTTTCAGATTTGTTTGTTGTGGAGATAAGATATGCCAGTGAGCATAAGCTTCCATATGTGTACTTTTCCACATACTTTGTGATCAGAGCCCTTTCTTATCTTACTACTAGCTACTTCTAGTCTCATCATTGTTAAAAACTTTTTAGAACCATGAAAAGATGTATTTAGTGTATGCTGGATATATCTGACTTCAAGTTGACATCCCATTGTTAGACAGCAGGTCAGTGAGATACAGATATCCCACTCATTTCAAAAGAAATTGCTGTTAAGATTAATTTGAATTTTTACTTGGATTATCTCTACATTATAAAAGACTTTCTTATGTTCTGGGCTCATCTTAGCTCTACTATCTAGGTCAGTCCTCTCACATATAATATTGGATGTGCAAATAGTTTTGCTTATGAATATTTGTAGACAAAGGATTTGACTCTCTTTAGTTCACTGCCTACTTCTGTTCTATCTTTCTACTTTCTTTAAGATGGTATGATTAGTGTATAAGGTATTTGGAAACTTAGATTTGTATGATGTCTACTAACTTGGATTTTTTTCATAGTAGTCTTGCTGTTGTGACAACCACTAGTCACAAAGACCAATGATAATGCAAATGAGTAAATCTCTTAAAGTGGATATAGTGTGGAAAGTTTACAAGAGAACTCGACAAGGAGTCTCTGCTTAATTAGAGTCCTATATATAAAAAACATGCCTGGTTCATGCTACCAATAATTAAGCCTGCCCTATTGTCCATACTACAACCTCATATCCACCTCATTTCCTACTCAAGGCCACCATATTACATATATATGCCCTAATGTCATCTTCCAGATTCTTCCACCATGTTTTAGGCCTATAATGTCACATTATGTGACCTGTCATGTGACTGTAGTATCATGTGCCTCTTCATTATCCAAAATCAAAAACAAAACAAAACAAAATTAATATAAAATTAGAAAAATAAAATAAAATAAAATAAAAATAGTTAGTGTTCACAGTGTTCCATAACACTTGCATGGATATTACATAGTGAAATAAATAAAGAACTGGGTATTTGGCTAGTACCAGATAGACAAGCCCTAATATAACTAATAGAAATTACAGCCAATTAATAGGCAGACAGCCCAAGCAAGTAGTAATGGCTTTTCTACTATCAACTTTCATTGCTATAGTTATACTGATGAGCATTCCAAGGATACTCTCATCCAAATACCTGTCAAGCAGAAAGTCCCAACTGATAATACTTCCAAAGTCTTGCAAAGCATCCTTGATAAACACAAGCTGAATATGCTTGATACCAACCACCAGTGAAACACTGTATGCCAAAAGCTTAAAGACAAGAGAATCTTGCCCTATATTCAGGTCACTACCAATGTCTTGGAAAAAGCCTACTAACAAGCCTCTACTGCACAGCAGTGTTATGACAACTACTAGTTACAAAGACTAATAGAAACACAAGCAATAAATTTCAAAGATGGATATCATTGTAAGGATTATAAGAGAACTTAACAAGAAGTCTCTGCTGTATTCCTATACTATCTATACAAAAGTCTCATGGTCTGTGCTAGCAATGAATAACCCTACCCTAATGTCCATGCTTTCACCATGCTTTATTCTCATGTCTTCTATATAGACACTATACCATATACATGTGCCCTAACATTATCCTTCTAGTTCCTTCTCCCAAAGTCTATGCCTATAACCTCACATCATGTGACATGTCATGTGATCACAGTCACATACCTCCTCATTATCCAAAATCAAAAGAAAAATCAAAAAAAGAAATATTAAATCAAGAAAAATAGATAAAAAAAAAAGAAAAAAGTTAGTATCTAAGCATACTATAACAAGCAGGAGCTTTCTTTGTACAAATTTGCACTTGAAGCATACCCAGGTCTTTGACATCAATTAGAGCAACTACTCATCAACAGAATGTTTAGATACTCAACTATGCCACCTATACAAGTAAAAGAATAGGGTTGAAGACAAGACTATATTTAGAGGCATCACCGAGGTTGTATTCATATCCCATGACTATCTATCATAGTACACCAGACATCTCTGTCCTTGCCAATGACAGTGGATATTAATGAAAGAAGCCAATACAACTTATTAATCTGCTGCTCTCTTTAGCAACCATCAACAATCTGCCTTCATATTCTTATCTCCTGCTTTTTGTAACCCTTCCCAAGGCCTTGTTTGATTTTGTATTATTTTAGGCCCATTCCCATTTCTAGATAGTTACTAGAAACAGATGAACTTAGAAAGAGCTTTCTTGGCTTATATCTTTATAGATTACTCTATAAGAATTATGGAATGAATCAATGGTGCTATAAGAAGCTTTTGATGAAGGAAGACTGTAATTAAAGTGGCATGTAAATGGTATTCTCCCTCATTTGTACATATTCCATTGTATTCTGTTTAGTTTTGCAAATATAACTCAGGTAAAACTACTTGGAAGAATACTCTTTCTCAAGGGTTTCAACCACTACCTAGGAAACTTGTTGTGAATGATTGCAATCTCATTTGCATTCAAATCACTTCTAATTGCTTTACTAACAAATCTTAAAAATCTGTAAAACACATCCATTTGATCAAATATATACTAACCCCAAGTATATTACTCAGGTTAATGTCAATTCAGATATGACTCTTGATGACACATCCAAATATCATTCACCAAGAGAAAACACAACAGCTGAGAAGAAGGTTACTAGTTACTCTATTTAAGTGCTATAAGTGGTTAACAAGCTAAAGATTTCTAGCTAGAATATTGATTAAATATGTAAGAAGAATTTAACTCTTGAGGGCCTAATATATGACTTGATAGCCTATTCAATACATATCAAAGATATGCAAATGCAGAAGAAAGATTTCATTGCCTTAGGATTATACTATTGATGGCCTATAACCAAGTATTTGTAAATACTATTCCATGAAAAAAATATTGGCTACTTCTCTCATGGTAGTTATTGTTGATGTTCCTTCATGTTGTGGAAATCATAGATAGACTTTTGATTGAAAGGTTGGAGAAGAAGCAGGATCTGAAGGTTCTTGCCACCATTTGCCTTAGAATCACCAAATTCACTACTTGGTTTGTAGTTCTCACCTATCTAAACAAAAACATCTTTTATTAAGATATGAATGAAATATTTTTCCAAAGGCTGATGATATCTGATTGATGACAATTAGATTATTTGATATAACACATGAGTGAGTATTCATACTCACTCACTTACTACTTTTGCTAGTGTATATTATCATGATCATATTTATCACAAGTATACCCAATACCATGATTGCTATCAGGGCTTTAAATGCTTTTGATACTCCTTGCCTCACACCTTCTCCTTCTGATGGCAGAGTAATGAAATTTGGCCAGTTTCTTAACAAGTAGATATTATTTATAAAGCAAGAAATACTACTAAAGGACTTTTTTATGAAATTGGTTGTCTTTTTTAGTGAGAAGGCTTAAGAATTGTTGGACAAGCTGAAAGACAACACTTTCTATGATGGTAAATGCTGGCCAAGTTTGTATGTAGCAAAGGCACAGACAGAGCAGAAAACACAGGAAGAGCAAAAGGAGTAGTAGAAGAAGAAAAAGTCAAAGGTGTTAAAAGTACAGAGGGTGGAAAATAAGTAGAAGGTGCAAGACATACTGAAGGAGCAGAAGCCATAGGAAGCATCATAGGGAACAGATGCCCCATACACATCCTTATCCCAGCAATCTACTTGTACATTGTCATCTCTGAGTATACACAAGAAAGAGTCTGAGCTTGATTAATCCTTCATTAGGATTGTACAAATAATTGCCAAAATGTTGGTAGACTCAAGTCAAAATCAATAGCATATTGCAGGTGTTTGAATTGATATCCATACAAAAAAGCCTGAAACAACTAATATAGACTCTAACATCTCATTTATTTCTGATATCTGCTTTGTACAAGGAGATACCCCTGAGGCAGAGAATATTGCAGACTTGAGGAACTAGGTGTTATAGAATGAAAGTGTGGACAGACTTTGGCTAGGGTTAGGGTTAGCTGGACATAGATAAGTAATTAATTATTAGTCTACAACGGAAGAAGAGCACATGACCTGGAAGTCATGTGGAATAGTCTAGAGCGGTCTGGAAGGACTAATGGTCTAGAAGGATCGGGGAGAGTCTAGAAGGAGTTAGGGTTAGGAGTGACATCAAGGAACATGGGTTCCTCATGGTGTACACATGGTGTGCACATGTATAGCGGAGATTAAAGGTATGATGTCAGGGCACATGTAGGAAGCATGGTGGCCTTAAGGTAGACACATGGTGGATGGACATGAGGTAAACACATTGTTGTAGCATGGACCACATGTAATTAGTATATATAGAGGAGCAATGCAGCGAGGGCTCCTTGTCGAGTTCTCTTGTAATTCCCCCATTCATTACTTGATAGCCTATTGGAGAGCTTTGCTCGTTGTGAGATCATTTGTCCTTGAGTAACGAATGGTTGCTACAATACTGGGGATATATGACTCAGAACACAGAATCAGGGAAAACTAGTATGAATACTGTCTTGTACTGGATGTCTGGCTATTCATCAGTGTAATATTTAAGTATGCTCTGAACTAGTGATTCCAAATGCATCTCAAATGTGAGCATCAAGTTTGTCCAGTCATCGTTTCTGCATGCTGAGAACAGTACTTGAAGTAAGAGCATTGTTGCTATTGGCTACAGATATATTCTATAGTGAGAATTAAGACAGATGTGACCAATACACTAGCTCAGTTATTAGCCTACTTAAGCCAAATATTCATGGAATGTATCAATTAGCTGTTTATGATTGCATTCACTCTCAATGATCAACTTCTTTAGATACATCTATTTGACTGTAGCATAATTATGTTCTCAAGCCCAATTTATATTCACAACATGAGTTCTATGACTCCATTTATAGTTAGACAAGAGCAATGACATATTTCCAGGAACTTTTGTCTTTTATTACCACAATTGCCAGCTGCTCTGCCCTAACACTGGAATAGCTTGGCTAGGATCTATTAATTGAGGTTTGGGATAGTAATCATGTTGTTCTATTGTATAGGGCTAAGATGCAGCAGTTTGCATTGATTTATCATGTGTCTTGGGTCATTTCTGTATTCAGTAAAACACATTTAGCTCCTTCTGAATTTCAGAGAGCCAACACCACTTCCAACATTAATCAACATCAATTTTATGTAACAATTCAGTGTCTTATATTGTAGGATACAAAACAGCTGTGGAGAAGAGCAAAAATCATGATGGAGGTTGTGTCACTAGAGAATTAGACAAACAAGAATGAAAAAGTGAGATTTTTGTGATGGAACAAGTGATATGCTAATCTACTCTCTCTTAGACTCATATTTATGTTATAAAGCAATCATAGCAATGACTCTCTGAACTTGATGGTGATGCACTGGCCCTCATGAACTCTTCACTTGAACCAGACAAAGGTGTTGGTAGAAACTAGTAATTTAAGCAAGAGCTTTAGTCCATATCATTTGAGAAATTTATTCTTTATCATATAAACCTCAATTCTCACTTGGAGGTGGCTAGATCTGTTCAAGTAGAAAGCAAGAATGTGGAAATGCTGACCTATATCTGGAAGAGAATCAATGCAAACTCTAAGTCTGGAAGAATATTTCAGTTGAAGTATACTAGAAATTAAAAATCATGCTCAAATCTTTTAAAAACATAGAGGTGGAACTTAACAAGGACCATAATAAGTTAGGGAGTAAGGACACAGCTCCCAGCTATGATCTCTTGCACATTGGTGTAGATAGTCCTTAGAATATCTAGATCCAAGATTATAGAATGTGCAAATATGATAGAGTTTCTGAATAGATTTTGAAGAGCACTTGAAGATAAGTTTGTTCTGACAAGAAATTATATTAGCTTATGTTCTGTTCAGAGTATGAGAAATGTTATTGTACAGAGATTATTCAATAAGATATTAGTACCAATAACATTATTATCAGCAATAGAGTGGGCTACCTAATTGACTTTGATCATAGTAAGGTCACCCAGCAATTTGAGCCTTAGGTCATTGGTAATCATCAGAGGATCAAGAAATCTTTGTGCCAACCATTATATGAAGACTTCAAGGAGTTAGTTATATCTCAAGCAGAGAAGATAATAGCTAACTCTACTAAGACTATCAATTACTTGACTGGTTTACTAGTAGATGTTATACTAAAAAGACCACTATTATTCAGTGACCTAGAGTAGTGTAAAGAAATATGTGCATGTTCTTCTTTTGAGAAACCCACTGATATGTGCTTCTAGCTTTATGATATTTCTTTATTCAATTTGTGTTATGCTGGCCCTGATCACATTACTGTATGTACTTGGGCAATATTATATAAGCCTTTCTGATTCTTGCATAGGAAACATCTACATTCATGAATTGTATGTTTGATGAGGAACTTGCACACATTGCAATCCATAATATTGAATCATTTCTGTAGGTGTTAGGCCATTTGATCATCAAGTTCTCAAGACTGGAAAAAGCTCTAAGGGAAATGACCTCAGCTTTGAGAGAAGCCTTATTAGTATTTGTAGGTGATCATGATTTGTAAAAGCAAAAAAAGTAAATTCTGGATGATGAAAAGTACTTTATTGAGTTTCTGGAGCATGTCAGTCCCAATTTTGAGGTTCTCAAGGATCTTATATATAGTTGGCATCATGTCATCTCTCTAGCTTATTAATATCAATTTGGAATGGAATTCAAATACCTGCATCAGACATTTATTTGATATATTGAGCATATATTTGAGGCTATGTACTCAACATACAATGTTAAACAAGTAGAGAGTGGAGGTCAGAATAGAATAGGATGAGGACAGGCTATTCATTATCAACAAACCATACATTATCTAGTAGAGATATCTTGACCTTCCTCAAATCATATCTCATGAAACTTATGAAGTTAAAATAAGAAAAGAAAATTGGGCTAAGAGAAAGATTTACCTGATTGGATTGTCAGCCTTGTCATTCTAGCTCAAATTTATCATCTATTGTAATTGGATAGTTCTGTAAATGATATATGAAGTCTTTGGTACTAAAATATTATGTCTGCATCATATTTGTATATTCTAACCAAAATATTATAAGAAGACCTGTTACTTTGCAACATTCTAAGATTGAAACACCACTGAGATCTGTTGATAATACTATGGAGTTTTCTACTACTTTAAAACTATAGACAATAAACCTTACTATTAAGTCTACAAACTGTTAGAGCAATTTGTGGAGCTCATAAAGTTTATCAGACTTTTACAATCTCCAGAAAGTTCTAAGTATATTAGCTAACAAGTATAAGTGGTGCATAGCTCTAGAAAGTCCTATAAGAATAGAATAAGGACTCCTGGGGGCAACAACTATTCTAAATACTACTATAGTTTATTTTAATCTAATAAAACAATGCTAATATAACTGAAGAATGATAGCATCCAGATGATCAGAAACTCTGATAAAAGCATCTATAAGATCTACAAACAAAAGAAGGAAGCTTATAGCAGTAA
>Ga0157363_1005370_pt1 | contig 11926 bp, 4 predicted proteins | sample AttsexASBM1_FD_111477 | JGI IMG/M metagenome (GOLD analysis project Ga0157363, IMG submission 111477) | Fungus gardens microbial communities from leaf cutter ant in Ribeirão Preto, State of São Paulo, Brazil - Atta sexdens ASBM1 | ecosystem: Host-associated > Fungi > Mycelium > Unclassified ...
TCGTCGTCGTCGTCGTCGTCGTCGTCGTCGTCGTCGTCGTCGTCGTCGTCGTCGTCGTCGTCGTCGTCGTCGTCGTCGTCGTAGTTGTGATTTTATTTCGCGAGATAATCTTAAAAGCATATATTGGAATTGGATTTGTACGCGTGCCCAATTCAACACGATATGCGAAATGCAACTATATTATTCCAACCGCAATAACAATGTAACCGTTTATCGATTCGCTTCTTCGACATACGACAGATAATAATGCTTCTGCTGCCTCTCTATTATCTTCCGTTTCTCATCTTTTTTTTTTTTATTTTTTTTATATCGCGCAGAAATTTATCACGACACGATGTGACATTATTATTCCGTAAATGCTGATTTCGTGGTAAAAGAAATAGGGAGTCGAAAAAAAAACAATGCAATTTCTCATTAAATAGTCGTTAGGACAATGCGAGTTGAGGTGGCTGCGTTAAATCGGGTTAAGGCACATCTATAAATACCTCACTAACTGAGAACGAGAGGGAATGAGAGAGAGAACGGCATGAAGTAGAGTCAGTGCGTGAGAGACAAAGAAAGAGAAGTACCTAGGTAGAGGAAGATCGCGAGACAAACGGAGAAAGATACAAAGGGAGAAAGACGAAGTGAGAGAGAAAAAGGGGGAGGAGGGGAGAGCACTGAGAGAGCAACAGAGAGAGGAAATAAAAGGCAGAATCGGCAGAGGGGGAAGACGCGCGAGATAAGGACGGAATCATAAACTTGACAGAGAGGATCGAAAATAAAACGGAGATGAACGGATAGATGATGATGGCTTAAAGGAGAGAGAGAGAGAGAGAGAGAGAGAGAGAGAAGGGGAGGGAGGGGGGAACGCAAGAAGTAACCAGTCTATCTAATAGTATAGTACACATCGAAGATACATACAATAGTATTCGTTGCCAGATGTCTAACTACACGATCATCCCCACTATCGGCTATCCCTTCCCCACCACTCGTCACCACGCTGTCACTTCTGCATTACGGTCGAACGAGTATTTGCCGAGGTAAATCTGATGGTTATGTGGGAGGGGAAATGGGGAAGCGCGGGGGAGAGGAGGGGAGGGGAGAGAAGTAAGAGCGCGGTGATTATAAAGGGAACAGAGAGGGGGGGGGAGAAGAGGAAAAAAGAAAAAAATAAAAGACGAGAGAAGCAGAAGAGAACTTTAAGCGCGAAATTTATTTGCGGCACGTTAACAGCGCGATGGGACGGGAAATTCGTGTATACCGGCTTCCACTTGACTCTCACCTCTATCTTTTCCATTTCTTGGTCGCACGAGTGTCACACACTATTCCCACAGTCATCTAGGATGCCTTGGTGCACACACACACTGACAGCACATAGCGCGCGATATATATATATATATATACACACATACACACACATATATACACACACACACACACATATATATATATATTATATATGTATATATATATATATATATATATATATATATCACGGGCTACTCACGAGAACGCGGTGTGCGTATATCAAAACGATACAAGTTTGACACGCTCGGACCAGCGACTCACGGTGCGGCGCACGCCGCTGTCCCATCAAGACTACTTTGTATTTACTCTAATTATATGACGTCACGGATACACTGCTCGCCCCACCACGACGGCGGCGGAGGCAACCGAGCGTTGACGAGCGCGGCCGAGACCGGCCGAGACCGTGGCGACGACGCGCATGGCACGACGTCCAGTTTGCCGACTAGTCACCTGTCGTTTCGTTCTTCCACTCGCGGCTCGCTTCACGCGGTCCGACGCGGCGCGGCGCGGCGAGGCGAGGCAAGGCGAGGTGAGGCGGAGCGAAGACAGCGCGGCGGAGTGTTCCTCTCGTTCTCTGCTCGCATTACTCCGATTGCTCGCAGTGCTTGTAGTGCGGTCGCTAGTCGTTGCTGTACGGTCACGCGTCGCCCCAGTCGTCGCTCGTCGCTCTTGCGTCTTTCACGAAACAAAGCAACGCACATTTACGCGCATTTATTACGTAAAGGGCGCCGCGTTGCCTGTCGCGACGAATCGCGTGCGACGTGATGCAACGGTGATCGAAGCAAGCTCGGGCGTACATCTGTCTGATGAAAATCGTTTGCGATGTGTGCTTTGTGCAAAGCATTTTTCGAGAACATGGTGGCGGCGAGGATCTTGGACTTTTCGTGACGTGACGTCCCGAGCGTGTGAGTGAGAATCTCGTATCATTTTTCCTTACGGTGTATTTTCAGCTGGTATTTCGAATTTTACTGATATTGTGAAATGAGAAGTTACGTCTGCCAGTCTCGAATATCGTTAAAAGTCAGTGGTAGTGCAAACAGTATAGTTACGTACGTCGTACGTATCTTTATGTCCGTGTCGGATATTACACACTGGAAATTGAGGAGTGCGAATTAAAAAATTGCGATCAGAAAAATCGATCAATCAAATAATTTTAATTTTAATCCGCTTCCAGAAATCCAGAAGTCCAGAATTCTTATCTTTAACTAGCATTCTTAATCTCCAATGTGTATAAGAGTGACACCACGGGCTTTAGGCGTAACCGTAAAATATATATGTGATGTGACACATGGACTTTAGCCATAAAATTCGCATAAAAGAAAAGTTGTGATATTAGAAATTGATAGCATGTGAGATAACGCACATGAAATTGTATTGGATATATTCATAACGTTATTATCGTTATTAACTGACTTTAATCCACACGTCTGGCATTTTCTCATTCTACACTCGATTCTACAGAATTGAGAAAAATATCGACTCGTCAAGAAAAACGCGTCACTGTATCTTGTCGGTTACGTTAGATGCCAAGCTAATGTGCGAGTTTCACAAAATAAAAGGAGACGTACTTACCTGTGTAACGACGTGAGAGTGCGTAAATGTTTCTTACCACGTTTATAACGCTCCGAACTGTCCGTCAAAAAAATCGCGATGGAATTCCGTATTTAAAAATAAAATTTCTGTTTTTCCAAGTACCATATTGCATATATAAATTTATCGTGATTATCAAATTATTATTAAATCATGATTACTTTGCTTCCCGATTTTCATGATACTACAGTGAGTCTCGATTCGATTTTTATTCTATGTATAAAAGCCATTAGAAGGATTAATATAATGAAAACATTTCCCCTGAAGAGTCCTTCACTTTTCATAAAGTTAATTTAGAGATACAAGAAAATAAAAACATCTGTCTAAATCGACATTGATTATCAGAAATATTCTGTTTGCTTATTTATTTAGTTTTTTAGAGTTATTATCACTCGTTCAGAAAGAAAAAAGGAATGAATATCCCGCAGAAAATGTGTATAAAGTTTACTGTTTGCACATACTGCGATATGAAAAAATGTATAATACTCACATAATAAACGACACAATCATTAGAAAAATCATATTTGTTTGTTTCATTTATTATCCAAAGCTCTTCTTTTATCCAGTTTCCAATTGTCCATTTGTCACAAAACTATAATCGATGCCCGCGATTGATTTCCTCTCGCTCAGACCAAAAAAAAAGAAAAAAAAAATATTACGTCATTGAACATTCTCCTTTCCGTGATTGCTCTGTATAACAGATTTGAAACATATATTAAACATATAGCAATACTAACTACAGGCTGGTATAGTAATGTGTAGTAATAAGTTCGTTGTTTGTTTTTTCTCTCGCGCTTGCACATTTAAAAATATTGGTGTGGGTATTTTTCTATGATGTTGATAATATATATGAATTAAGGAAGCATATCTGGAAAATATCCGATATCCGATCTATTATCCAGTATGTTATACTTTTTTTACTATCTTGTCGGATAGCCGGATATCATTAATATCCGACAATATACAGGATAGTCCATTTAAATCGAATATCTTGAGTATTTCGCTTATTCTTGATGACAAAAAAATGTGTTTCAAACGGCAGTGGAACGATTTCGAGGGGGACGAAAATGCTGAAATTCTATAGCCATCATGAAAAATTATTAATATTAAAAATTATTAATATTAAATATTAAATTTTAATATTAGATTTTAACTTTAATATTAAACTTTTTTGATTGCTAAGCAATGTTGAAATTGTATTGCAAATGACTCTATTCCTCACCCGATCAATTATCACTTTTTTCCTCATTTATCATTCCCTTGCTTTTCTTTCTTTTTTTTAAAAGAAAATTTTGAGGAATTCGTATCGGAATATCCGGAAAATATCCAGCCAAATAATTGCTCTACTGGATATTCGATCGGATATCGAATATCCAGTGTCATATTCTTTTCGGATGTCCGATGTCTGATAATTTTACTCTCTGGTGCATCCCTAATATAAACAGCAACACGATGAGAATTACACGTATATCTATAAATACGACATAGTGTCAAATCCACACCGATATTTTATATAATGTAATAATCTCCCGTAATATAACGATTTTCCGTCATAGTTTTTACAGTAGTTTTTACAGTCAAAACAGATGAACGTTATTAAACGCTGACAATGGCAAATCTTTTAATCTTGGGAAAAGTGAATTCTTAAAGAGCCTTCGGAAACGATTGTCTTATCAATCCCTATCAAATTAATTATGTTAATATTGTACGTAACATATATAAAAAAAAATCTCTCTCACGTGCTAAGGAAAAACGAATTGAAGAGATTTTTTGTTTACTTACATCTTTGGTAATTGATGTAATGAGGCCATTCCGAAAAGCTTTGTACGTATACGTACATTGTAGTATGTTATTCTTGACAGCATCACCGCCTAACTTTTGCCTTTTATCACCGTCATGTAATGTAAAATTGTTTTAATTGCGGATATTACAACGTGTTTAAGAAATAGGTTTGTTTTTTATTGCTGCATTCGGACTCCAATAGAACTTTTCACTTGCTTGCGTCAGACACATGTATATCTATGTACAAAGAGTGTACATTAATTCAGCTATAAGAAACATCTTATTGTACACTGAGAGAAACGTGTTTGGTATTTGTGATATAATTACATGTAAAATAATTAAGAACTTCATTTTTATAATTATTACCGTTATATAATGTTAGTAATAATAACTATATATATGCACATTAAAAAACATTTTGTATTTATGTCAGAAACGGTTCACTCAAATCCTTGTTAAAATTTTGTGTTGAATTTTTAACATATCTAAGTTTTAATTTAACATAATATGACATATTGATAATTTGAATATTTTGTGTTAAATTAAAATTTAACATTTCTCAGTGTTAAAATAACACAATTTATAGATAAGTAAACAAATAACATAAAAATAATGTAGTAGTTTTAAATCATAAATTGTAAGAATAAAATATATGTGTTGATTTAACTTATATTATAATATTAATTTTATTAGAAGAAATATGTTCTGCACAACTAGTTACGTATTTTTAAAAAGGTACAGATATTTTGTGTTATTTTTTCTTTGTAATAGTAAAGTATCTGTTAAATCTATATATTGTATAGGTATGTTAAATATCACAGAGGCATCGTCTAAACTATTATAAAAATGTAAAATAGCATTTAATCTAATTTCATCTCATTTCACAGTTAAATTTAGCATTATAAGCATTTTATTTCAGCATTTATATTAAATGCTAAAATTTGTTTTTAAATTGTGTCAAAGTATCATGCTTCTTGTATTAATTTTTTACATAATTTGTTACATATTTGTGTGTTACTTTTTAACATATTCATCTTATGTTAAATTAACCCAAAAATTTGATTTGGACTATTTGAAATATGTGAAATGTGTTAATTTAACACAAAGTTTTTTACTATGTGTATATAAAAAACTTCTACTGTTGTGGTTTTCATTATGGTAATATTTAATACTTTGTATCCATCCAGCCTTGCAACTGGTTTAGGAAATGTATTTCTTTTATAAGAGAAAATTCTTGTGATTTGCTTTTGACATCACAATAAACAATACATCTTTATCACTTTTAAGTATGTAATATCAACATCGTTATCATCAATTTCGGAATTATTGTTATCGCTGAAGAAGATTAGAAGACTAATCAAAACATATGAAATTGCTTCGATGAATTAAATTCTTAATAAAATTCTTAATCTTATACTCGTATTCATAGCCAGGCCTTATATTTAAGGAAGCCTTAAATATAAGTACAAGGTCTGATTATGAATACGGGCATTAGATTCCTGACTATTCAGCCAAGAACTCTGCGTTGACAGTAGCGGCACAGAATCAAACGGCGGTCTGGCGAAACCAGTAGCCAATATTCAAGCACGTCCATGTACGTGTGCTCGCCTTCCAACAGTTCCACTAACATTTGGCAAATTAGTTATTAATTATTAGTTTACATATGTCATATTTGCATCTGTAATTAAATTCACAAAAACAATTTTGTATTGATAATTTCGTACATTTAATTGAGTTGAACACTTTTTATAGAATATTGAATAAAGAAACATAGCTCATGTGACTTAAATTTGTTAATTTGACATGCGCTCCATATTCAAACGTGATTTTTTTAGTAATAAATCGAAAAAATAAAAATTCAAGAAAAGAAGAATTAAAAATTTCATGATTACAATTATTTTGCGAAACATCTAGTTAAGCTATTTCTTTATATCTCGTCGAGTTACCCCAGAACTTAAAAAGATTTTGATAATTGAAAAAGCTTATGCTAAAAAATACTAAATAATAATTTATGAAAAGAGTGCAATAATTTTTTTTTCAAAAAATTATATATATCTTTATGACAAAAAAGGATAAAAATAAGTAGTGTTTTAAAAAGAGAAAAATGTGAACTTTAAGAAAAAAGAAATATTATATTGATTTATTTTAAAAAGTATAATTATTTGCATGAGTGTAATGGAGGCATTTTTATATATGCTCGGAATAATGATATCGAATATTTTCTTTTTTAATGCGATGAAAATATTTTATATTAAATATAATTATTTACTCACGATTTTATAAGTCCGAGAAAATAGAGCGATTATCTCGCCAAGACGCCTCTCTCATAAAAATGCTTTTTTGATAATGAATGTATGTTTTAATTATAAGAAGACAATACATATACTTGAATACAGCATTAATAAACAGGCACTTACTAAAAATTTTCACTTTCGGCAAAAATCTCTCGAATTTTTATTTGATGGGTCTAAGTCACCCAAGCCAACTTTTATTGTATCACAATTAGCATCAAGACAATAACGAAACAATCATGGCAATTGACAGAGAAAGGTTTTTTTACCCCCTCACTTTGCAATAATAATCGTATAAAAATTGCGGTCAACTAAAATTTTTAGTCGGGTCCAAATGACCCATTCATGTTGTTAAGGATTTAATATAGTAAAATACCAAGATATTAATGATAAATAAAATTAACGTTTTTATTCAGTAAATGGAATCGCAATTGCAGTAAATATAACTATTTTCTTAAATTCATTTACGTGTAATAGTAACGATAAAATTTGTTAATAAAAAAAATTAAAGATCTTCAAGTAGTGTGTGTGTGAGACTGTTATTGTTAATAGTACAATTGCCTACATTTGCATAGTTAAAATAACTATAAAGTTATCCCAAAAATAATTAAAAAATTAGAATTAAATTATAATAGCTGCAATCATTCTTTTCTCTCAGTGTATTGATTGCGATCGTACAAATATCGCTTTATAATTACTATCGATTATTAATTGAGAGATATATGTGAAGCAATAAAAAGAATCGTCAAGTTAATATATAGTTTGAAAATATCGAGTGACGGTAAGATAAGACGACAAGATACAAATAATGTTTAGAGGTTTTAATTTACACAGTCAAGTATAGCTAAGATCATCGAATTTTACGTAATGGCCAAATTCTCTTCAATCCTTCACAAATTCAAACTACTTTTTAATATAAAATGTTTACCGAAAAAAATTAAGATACGAGTGGTCTAACTCGATAAATTTGTAATTTTGAAAATGAAAATATTAATAAGATTTAGATATATGTTAGTTTGATTTATCTTATACGTCCTGTTCGATAATTCGGTTCGATAACACTTTATCCTGAGATATTAGAGGAACTAAATGATAGTTACAAAAATAGATGCCGCGTTAACATTCGGATCGCCACCGATGACTTCGATCGAATTGCTTGCGGGGTATCGCGCGAAACATCGAATATAAGCTCTCTCTGTCTCTCTGCCTGATTGAAATCGATTTCGATATAACGCTACGTACGAAGGCTAAACAGAGTTAATCGAGTTCTATCGCGCCGTTAACACAACGGCCGATCTTCGCCTAGACTATATTTGGTACCACGACCAGGGTGTAAGTGAATTGAGTAAAATATCACAGCTAGCCCCCGCTGTAATATCAAAATAAAAAATAAATGAGGGATTTTGAGGGGGCTTTAGAAAGAGTCACACGATCGTCCCGACTTCATTCCCATACGGAACCAATTTCTTATACGTTATCCGTCTTGTATTTATTGATAAGTCGTCTATGAAACGTAGAAAAAATTATACAAATAGTGACTATCTAAGATCTCGGAGTTCCTCGGGAACAGAGCCGATCCGATCGGACTCCTTTTTTGCGCGTATTTATATTCATATACGTATAACCGTTATTATTAATAATAATATTAATTATTTTTGTCATTAATATTATCATTATTATTAACTCACACGCTAAGGTAATCGCTATGACGGTGCAGAAATTGTACAGAAATTATATTTAATTTTCTGCAGTCATAAAACAAAGCGTTTTTTTTCTATAACAACATTATATGATTTTGAGATATCTATAATCTATAAATCGAGTAACATATGCATATATTTATATAATTGAAGAATATAAAAGATCAATATTAGCGTGATGAATTTCTGTCAAAAACTCGCATACAATTTGTATTTGCACCGACACAGCGAATTATTTTTTTATTACATTGAGAAAAGCGTGTCGAGATCGTACGAGGCTTCGTCATATTTTTTCTCTCGAAATTCTACATTACATGAAAATTATATAATCACATTTGAGTCACACTCCGCAGACTTTTGAATCTTCGCGTATGGTGAAAATTAGCGCGCTCCACTGCTTGTGATGATTTAGATTTATATAAATTCATGAAATAGTCTAAAGTCTAAAGTCCTTGCACAATAACGAAATCTATCTATTTATATTTCAAATAGCTAGAAATCAATATATAAAATTTAAACGAGTTAGAATTCGATAATGATGAAAATATTGATTTTCATCGAAATTTTCTAATTATATATTATCATACACCTAACCACGCAATGTATATTTTGTACATCACTAATAATCAAAATAGACGAGAAACATGCAACAAGTGCACAAAACGTGTATAAACATAAATATCACATAATAACTTTATTTAATTTAGTCAGAAAGATTTGAATAATGTAGGGGAGACCGGAGATAGATGATATATGGGACAAGTTGTTACATTTAAAATTGCTGCAAAACAACAAACGATAACATTATATAAAAAATATAGTATTTCCATAAAAACATTACGGTCATGCTGCATCATAAGTTATTTCAGACTTCAGACTGAATAGCATATTTTCAGAAATAGAAAATATTTTCAGTTTTTCATAGCTAAAAGTAAAATAAATCAGTGATATATTAAATGTTATATTTATCAATCTGCTCATCATATTATAATTTCAACTATTTCTATAGAATTCTTATTTTATAAACATCTTACTGTTATATTAACGTCTTATATATTTTTTGCGTAAGTAATAATTGAAATACATAAATATAACACCCCGGGACTAGTTGACGGGATGTGTCGCATGGTGGAAGGGACAACATGATGTGTGTAATTGGACAGTGTCTCTAGATCTCTGCCCTCTCCGTTTATGGATTGTTCATAGTGCAGAAGGCTATCAATTGTGAAACGCTAAATATGGGGAGATATTCATAGTCCATTTTTATTTTAAAACCGTCTTAAATAATGTCTTAAAATGTTAATACAGTCTTCGAATCGACTTATGACATCTTAAGACTATCTAATATCTTGCACAAGGAAAGATTCAGTACCAATTTCACGATGCGAAACAGATCGATTTATTCATCATCGATTTTAAGACTATGTTAAGACTATCTAAAAAAGTCTTAAGATGTCATAAGACAATTCGAGAGTTGTATTAGACATTATTTAAGACATTATTTAAGATGATTTTAAAATAAGAACTATACTATGAATATCGCCCCATGTTTCACGTTTCACAGTTGATAGTCCTTTCGCACTATTGACGACGAGGACTGTGGTCAAAGTCTCGTTACAAATGCTTTGAAACATTTGATGGATCAATTAAAAGAAAGAATTTTACAAATTGACCAATTAAAAAACGTTTCAAAGCATTTGCAGCATCGCGTTGACCATACCCGAGGAGTAAAGTAGGCGTGATTTAGCCATAGATTTATAAGCTAGACAGAGCATTCATACGAGAGAAGCTGAAGACAACATTGAAAGACACCTCTACTTCAGACATAGTTGTTTCTTTTACAGTGAGCAGTGGGAGGCCAATCAGCTTGATCGTAAGGCCACAACTCTCGAACGTCTATCTTCGTTGCTCTCGGCCACTTCTCAACTTGCCGCGACGACCAATCAATTCATCATTAGAAAAGAACTACTCCGCGATTATTTCTTTCTCTTTCTATCAAGTCTTCAGCTTCTCTCGTATGAATGCTTCGTCTATCTTATAAGTTTATAGATTTAGCCTAACTGCACACATGTAATCTTTCCATGGTGTATTAGATGTCTGCTTCTCCGTCGTCACCTAATCTCAACATAACCTATTGTAAGCGGCAATCAAATGCTAATCTTAAATTTATATTTTTATTCTGATGTAATAAATAGAGAAAACTGTTTATATCATAAACATTATTAATGTTACAAACGATATATATCGTTTTTAAATTATCAATAAGTATATATGTATATATATATATATATACCAGGTGTATAAGCTTAAATCCGCTGTTTTTAAGTCAGAAAAACACTTTTTTTCCTAGGAAGCAAAAACAAATTTATTCAAAGTACTTGCCCTCGTTAACTATACATTTTTCTCATCTTTCGGGCAATTTGTGTATACCACGCCAAAAAAATTCCTCATCTTTCGAGGCAAACCACTCAAGCCATTTTCGAACATCTTCGTAAGAATCGAAGTGCCACTCAGCGAGCGCGTGGCCCATCGATGAAAACAGGTGATAGTTAGAAGGTGCCAAGTCTGGTGAGTAAACGGAATAGGGTAGCACTTCCCAGTTGAGTGTTTCCAAGTAGTTTTGGACTATTGTTGATGTGTGCGATGGTGCGTTATCGTGGAGGAAAATCAGCTTGTCATGTCTTTTCCGATAATACGGCCTTTTTTCACGCAGAGCACGATGCAATTTGATCAGTTGTTGGTGGTAGCGGTGAGCATTAACAGTTTCACCAGGTTTTAATAGCTCGTAGTAGATGACACCCTCCTGATCCCATCAAACGCACAGCATCGTCTTCCATCCGAAGCGATTTGGTTCTTGAGGAAGATGTTAATGATTGGGCGGGATCAATCCAAGATTTCTTGCGTTTAGGATTCTGAAAATAGATTCACTTTTCATCGCCTGTCACAATCCGGTGCAGGAACGACTTTCTTTTTTGTTTGGCAAGCAGAATTTGGCATGTGTTTTGGCGTCGCTCCATCTGCCTATCGTTCAGTTCATGCGGCACCCATTTTCCGATTTTTTGAATCTTTCCCATGGCATGTAGCCGCATGGCTGCTTGAGAAACACCCAATTGCTCGGCAAGCATTTTTTGCGATTGTATCGTCCTCGTTCAAAAGAGCCTGCAATTGACAGTCCTCAACCTTCCTGGGCCGATTTTCACGCTTCTTGTCACTCAGGTCAAAATTGTCGTCATTGAATCGGCGAAACCAATCTCTGCACGTTGTTTCCGATAA
>Ga0157363_1005371_pt1 | contig 11926 bp, 12 predicted proteins | sample AttsexASBM1_FD_111477 | JGI IMG/M metagenome (GOLD analysis project Ga0157363, IMG submission 111477) | Fungus gardens microbial communities from leaf cutter ant in Ribeirão Preto, State of São Paulo, Brazil - Atta sexdens ASBM1 | ecosystem: Host-associated > Fungi > Mycelium > Unclassified ...
TTGGTATTTGATTATTCATAAGCATTTATTCAAAATATAACAATGACGTTTATCTGATTTATCTTTATTACGATAACCGAAAAAAGTTTGCAAACGTTTTGTTCATCATATGTCCTTATAGATGGTAGAATATTTTTTTACAAACAGAATGTACTTGCAATAATATTTGGTTGATCTTTTTATAAAAAATATATCGATTTTATCGATAATATAAAATTAAATTACTCATTCAGTCTTGGGTATATAAGGACGCAGCAAACACTATGTCACGTTTAATCGCGGTTGACGCTTCCTCCATCTTCTCTTTTAAAATCGGGTCACCTATAGTTACAGCTGCATTTTTAACATCTCGTAATGTTTCGCCTAATTGCTGTATGCAACGAACTATAATTCCTTCTTGGACATCAGTCATCTTCATGATCTCGGCAAATGATTTGGCCTGTGCCCATTCATAGACAACTTCCACTAAGCCAAAATTCAGTGGTAGTAATGTCGATAGTTGATAGTATTGTTCTAGATGTTCCAATTCCGCGTGCACCTCGTTCATTATCTTGCAAGCCTGAAAAAAACGAGTATTGTTTCTTATTATAACATAATTTTTTAAATACTTAATATATTTGAAGGGGGATGGAACAATGATACGTACATTAGCAAGAGTTGGTGTGAGTTGAGGCTCAACATCCGTGCGTTGCTGGAAGATTAGTGCTGATAGTAACGCTGCTATTTCTGCCGGTTGTAGAACAGTTAACACATTTTTTAGAATCAATTCTGTTATTAGTAGTTCGTTACTACCCATTTGCAGCGCGACTCTCCCTTTGAGGGCGACTATAATAATAAACAATATATATATATATATATACATACATATATATATATATATATATATATATATATATATATATATATATATATATATTATATATGTATATATATATATATATATATATATATGTATATATATATATATATAATGATATATAATAATATATAACAATATATAATATATATATATATATATATTGTTAATTACAATTTGATAAATATTAATCTTTTATCTCTACATTTATCTCTACAAAATTATTATATACTTTAATTAATACAAACCTCTTTCATCATTATCTATGTACCTAAAGTGTTTGAGGAGTGCTACCATATTCAGATAATCCGGATATAACGCCATTCCTTCATCGCTGAGTTTAAGTTGAAGCTGTCGCTTTTTATCTTCAAGATGATTTCGTTCAAATACAGGTCTAAATTGTTCTTCAAAGTTTGGTATTTCTATACATTTCATGTCGTTCAGACTAGCTTTTAATTTGTTTCTATGTTGTATTCTTAATTGAAAATCATTTTTCGATGAGGGCTCGATATATGGTTGTAGAATGCGAGCATTAGTAGAAGCATTAAATGATAAAGAAGTCAATTCTTGAACCGCTGTCTGACACGTTTGTCCCGGTGGATCGTTTCTGAAAAGAAGAAATGATCGGTAATTAAATTAAATCAAGAATTTTTACTATTTCGTTATATTATTTCTTACTTGAATCGTGAGATTTGCCTCTTTTCCCAATCATTCAATACCAAAGAGCAGTCAATTTTTATCTGACAATTAGTTATCTTTAATATATGCCATGGAAACAGAGTCAAAACTTCGTGTGACGGATTAATACTTGGTACAAATATCTCCTTTTTCGTTAGGCTAATAATCTCGCACCACTTCTCGAATATCTGAGAACTTTTAAAATCAGTAGTTTCGGAAGTGGATACATTCGCGTCCTTAAGTATCAAGACTTTGTACTGGGCAGAGCTTTTATGATGTAAAACTTGCAATAACAAGGCTAGTTTATTGTAATGATCCGCGTATGATATTAACAAAATTCTGCCCTCAATTAAACTTTTCGTTGCCTTCTTTGAGGTGAGCAAATAAGGATTCAGGAATTTAACATCTTCTAAATAATCGACCGCTTGATGATAGAACGTAGAGAGTTTTTTTTGAATTTCGGTCAAAGGCGGTAAATTCGATAATTCGCGTTCGATTTTTCGTAACTCGTTGTTATATGACGCTTCTTGCGAGGCTAACGGCGATTCCTTGAAAGATTTGCGCATCATCGCTTCAACGGTAACGGATTCGTTCACTCTTCTTAGATTAAGAAGCATAGAGTATGTGACTTTAAATTTCGACTCCAATGTCTGTGGTTCACCACACATCATAGGTTTCAAGTCATTAAAGTGCGGCACGTCGTGTCTGCACATCACTATAACAGTACCCGTAGTGTCGTGACCTCGTCGTCCGGCACGGCCAGCCATTTGTATATATTCAGTTGGAAATAAAGTACGAAAGTTGTTTCCGTCATATTTTCGTATGGAATCAAACACCACTGTGCGCGCCGGCATATTAACTCCCATGGCAAAAGTTTCTGTCGCAAATAGTAACTAAAAATGCAGTAAAATGCAATTCCGTTACACTTTTTTCATTTTTATATATTTTCAAAATTAGAAAGTTATGAAGCTTTTTTAAAAAAAATATGTTTTAATTTTATCCTTTTATTTTTCAATGTTTCTTTGGAAAATTACCTTGACAACTCCACTTTGAAATAACATTTCTACGATCTCTCTCAAAATTGGTAATATCCCACTGTGGTGTATACCCACACCCTTTTCCAAGAGTTCTTGCATCATAAGTACTTGTGGTAATTCTCTGTCACTACCTTTTAGATGTTTTATATTATGTTGAAAAAATACATGTACTTGATGCTTTTCTCTCGCGGTCGTTAAATCGAGATTTCTGAACGTGACAGCATTCATATCACAGCGTTTCCTCGATAGAGTAAAAACGACAACTGGTAACATATCCTATAAAATAGCATTATATAATATACAAAAATAATTATAATTTCTCTGTAGAATAAAAAATAGTTTGTAGGTACAACAACGTACATTATTCTGAAGGTGGCTTATAAATGCTCTCCATAATACTTCTTCTTGTTTCGGTGTCATCTGAATCTTTCTCCTACAGTCCTTTGAAGTTTTGTCTTTCTTTTTATCGGATGCATTTGTCGCTTTGTACCATCTAAAGTATTAAATATTGAAATGCCACTGTCATTTATCATGCCTCTGTTTCTTTTAATTAAAGTCATATTTACCCATCCAATAAAAATTGACTGTTGCTATCAAGAACTAAGAACTTATCATCCTTAGTCTTGCCATCAGTGCCAGTATACAAGTAATGTAACAGAGGTATTGGTCTTTTCAAAGTGCTAATCACATACATTTTTCGCCTTTTGATGCGACCAACCCAATCCGCGAATATTATTGGATTTGGTACAGTCGCAGATAACATTACTATATTAATATTCTGTGGTAAAAGAATAACTATTTCTTCCCATACATGACCCCTCTAAAAATATGAAATATAATTTTTATAAATATAGAATTTTTATAAATGTGTCGAATTATAGAAATCATACGTAATATTGTTAATAAAATTAGCATTACGCACATCTTCATTATTTATATAATGCACTTCATCAAATATGACGAACTCTAAATCTCGTAAAACATCGGATGCACAATACAACATTGATTGTAGGATCTCTGTTGTCATGATTAGACATGAAGCAGTTTGATTTATTTGCAAATCACCTGTTAATAATCCAACACTTTCAAATTTTCTTTTAAAATCACGATATTTCTGATTTGACAGAGCTTTTATGGGGGATGTATAAATCACTCTGAAAGGATATAAAAATAACTATTAGATACTTATATAACAATAGTATTGTTATATAAATATTGTTATATTATTATAAGTATTATTATTATAAAGTTAATTTTTAGCTTTATAATTTTACCTTGTCATATGCTTTTGACTCAATGCAATGGCATATTCAGCAACAGTAGTTTTTCCTGCTGATGTATGTGCAGCAACGAAGACATTGCTGTTCTCTTCCAATTTAAGAATAGCTTGCTTTTGAAAAGTATCTAGTTCATAACTGAATGTAATTGCTGGATCAGGTATTCTCTTGTTAAAATCTGTTACTGGTGCAGATACATCCAGTTGCTCTGCCCATTCTGCTTTTGTAAGTTCTGTTTGCGTCTCGGATATTTTCAAGACAGGTATATCTGTTTCTTTGGGTAAAATGGAATTGTCTATAAAGGGAATGTTATTATCCACAGTTTGAACACTTTCTTTTTTTGGCTCTTCAACTGAAGGCCATGAACCAAGCAAATTTCCCTCCTCGTGTATAACAGCCATTAAATTTATATTATCATTATTGATTATTAATTTTTCAGTTTCTTCTAATATTGAAGCTTCTACTTCGTATCTCATGCAATTGATTGGTGTACAATTGTCACTTTTAAATTCTAAACCTGAGCTAAATCCTTTGGCTAATGTCCTTAAATCCTTCTCAAAGTCGATATCATCCATGTCTTCATTTTTAGGTATTTTAGGTTCTTCAAAACCACCAGGCCAAAATGGGATATTGCTAGGATTACCTATGAAAAGAATATTATTTGATATAATATATGCTGCAATTATGTCTTGATATATTAGAATTTTAATTAAGAAAAATATCATTCATCATTTTGAAATAAAATTGGGATACCTCGAACTCCATCTGTAAGTAATCCAGGGGCACGAGTCATAGACATAGAATTTCTTGCCGTTTCCCCTGCACCTTGTAAGTCAATTTCTTGTATCTCACCAATCTTACCTGTTATTGGATCACGGTCAAATTTAAGCGTGGTATTAACGGGAGCTAAATCAAATTCTAACAAGGAAAGGACATCTGCTTTACGTGGCCAATAACATTGGGTATTGTCCAGTTGATGTATAGGTAATCGTTCAGGGCATTCAATATATTGTCGCAGTTCTGATCTAATATCAGGCCAAATAGGAGGCTCAGCAAATAACTGTAAATCAATATATTTATAAATATATAAAACAATATAAGGAGTGTATATTTGATATTAAATAATTACCTGCGTCGATTCAGCCATTGTTAAATCTTTTTTGTTTATAACATATTTTAATATATTCAAAGAAAAATATATTAATATATATTTTTTCTATGAATATATATTTAATATAAATGTTCTTTCTGCCTAATACAAGCAGTCACGACATAATTGACACGTCAAAATAATAATTTAACGCATTTAATAAATTATTAAAGAATAATATGAATGTCACATTTGTATACATGTGTAATTAAATCTTGAAATATACAATGAAAATAATGAAACATTAATTTTAAATGATTATACAATTAACCTCTCTCTTGCTAACACTAACGAAATAGGTTATGATGTGTCCATCAGAAAAATAAAAAAATTGAGATCAATAAAGAGAGATCCGGAGGAATCTAAATAAACTCCCTTCTTAGAGAGAGAGAATAAAGTGAACAGTTTTCAGCATCATACTGAATCTAGATACAGTTTCTAAAGTTAATTAAAATAAGTTATGTGACAAAGTGCAGGAATTGAAAATGCCACATTGAATGCCTGTGCACGTGTGTGTGTGTGGTGTATAATTACATATATATATATATATATATATACACACATATACATACGTACATACATATATACATATGTGTGTGTGTGTGTGTGTGTGTGTACGTGTGTGGTACAGACACATCTTCTATTCTTATATTTCATAAATTTATTTATTTTATAAGTTTTTAACATTTTATAAACTGATTATTTTTTTATTTGATCCACTGTTAATGATTAATTAATTATAATTGATAACTTGTTTTGTATATATTTATGAAATGTATAAACTATAACTCTGCGAATTAGATTTTCTTATTATGAGGAATATTATTTATCTTTACAATTTTGTTTTATAAAAATACTTAACAATAATATTAATGCAAGCAAATGCAAAATAGACATATTCTTCTTAAAATAAAAGAATATGTAAAAGTATAGTTCTACTTTAGATTCGCAAATGCTTTCTTAATAAGTCAGCAATCCAATTATAGATATTTGTCATTATAGTAATAAAGAATGTCGGTAAGCAGGATTAGACAGTAATGAAAGGACAGTGTTACGACTTGCCTCAGTACTTAATTAATTATAAGTAAAATAAAAGAAGTTGAAACTTTGTATAAGTTAAGAATTAACTATAGATGTCTACTAAAGCAATAGTCTTATAGGCATAATTATAAAATTTATTTACATGTCTAGCTATTTTTAATATAACTTCATCGATAATTTGACTTGATTATAAAATTCACAATCATATTTACACTTCTTTTGCATAAATATGCATGTATACATATATACATATCGCTCAAATATATCATTCGCTAAAATATAATTAAAATATTACTTTTTAATTATTTGTCAAAAAGAATGGAAACAAAACATACTTTAAAAGTATATACTTTTATTCTTTTATAATCAATCATCATCAAAATTGCATTTCAAAATTAATATTACAAAATTTTAATGATTCAAAGCTCATTCAAACTCATTTTCTAGAGAGGATTTTGTTTTTTGAGTCATGTCAGTGTAACAAATGAGCGATATGTTTCACTCTGTTTCCTCCACTCTCAATTTTGTTCTATCTTTGTGTTTATTCTTCTTCCGCAGTCTCTGAATATGCTTCTTCAATTTTCCTGTATTTTTTAATTCTTCATACTGCGAGACTAAGTCTAAGACTTTCTTCTCAGCTGCAGAGAAAACAGATAAAATAAAATAATGTAAATCAGAATTATGTTAACAATAATTAACTTACATTTTTTCTTGAAGACAGGCTTCTCTCCTCGTTTAACAGATTCCAGCAGTTCCTTCTTTTCAAGCCATTTTTTTTCTTCTTTCTCCTTTTTTTTCCTTTCTTCTCTTAATTGATTTTCAAGCCTCTGGATGAGATATTTTATCTTCTTTATGGCTTTGAGATCTGTAGTTTCTTTCAGTTCTTTTTGCAAAGTTTTGAGATCATTTTCCCGTAGTTTGTTAATAAATGCATAAGAATTCTTGAAGGCCTTTTCGTTAAATGTACCACATAAACTATCAAATCTAGGATCTCGAGATATAATTTCCTTGACTCGTGTCATCTCTTCATATTTAATTGGAATTGGCTTTTTAGCAGATATTTCCCGTGGCCTGTTCTTATTTTCCCGTTTAAACTTTATTTTCTCTGTTTTTTTCTTATTTTTCTTACCAAACAGAGTCTCATTGTATACCTTGGTTCCTAATTTCTCCTTTAACTTCTGTAAATTCTCAAAACTCATATGTTTCAATTCCTCTCGTATTTGTTCCTAAAACATAACATAATCCAGAGCATATGATCACTGATATACAAGCACACACATACTGATATACAAGCTCTCCTTGTAATAATGTTTTGGATAAAATCAATTCAAATAAGCATATAAAATAAAGAACTTACACGAGCTTTATTTTCTGTAAATAGAGACTCTTCCTCATCACTCATGTTAAATCTTAAGATATGATAGCGGAATATAAATTTAGTAATCTCTACAAAATGCAATGATATAGTTTTAGGTTATACAACTATTTTTTGTACTTGAGAAAGAAAAAAACTAGAAAATTAGAAAAATACATATAGTTTACATCACTTACATTTGTATAAGAAATGTATTAATCACATAAGATGTCTAAAAAGATAAATCATTCTATCTGTACGCCAAGCAAATACAGAATCTGACAGAATCCTGCACAAGTAGGCATCGATTAATCGATTAGCTCGTCATTTTGGCCGTTTCGACTTGAGAATCTCGATACTCTATAGGTGCATTTCGTTTCACGCACAGTGCGCAAAATGATATTATATCATTTTCGGTACGTTCGGGGAGACACTATTAGGACCATTTTACACAAACTTGTATAGTCGCATAAACATATGCATAAAGAAAATTATCCAATCACATTTCTTTATGCATATGTTTATGCGGCTGTACAAGTTTGTATGGAATTACCCTATATCTTCGTTGTTAGACATAAAACAAGGATAAAATGACATAAATAGCGCTAATAGCGTTTCTTCGAACGCACTTATGATTCTCATTGTTCACCGAATATTATATATTCATAAATTTGCATAGCCGCATAAACATATGCATAAAGAAAATTAAGTGGGGAGCATAAACTCTTGCGTAAGGCATAAAACATGAGGCATAAATCAAAGGTTTAAACCGGATCAAAATATAAGAACTAATCAACTACAGTCGAGCATTCCTCTGTCGTTCGACTGTAACAAGGGAATACTCGACTGTAGTTAGTTTTACATTCTGATTCGGATTAAACTCTCGGAAAACTAGGCCTGTGTTTCAAAATTCACTGCCAGTGCTGAAAATGTATAATATACGTAACGTAAACTGTAAATTTACAGCGCTGGCAGTGAATTTTGGAACACAGTCAAAAATAATACGATATGCGGGGTGATGTTTCCGAACGCAGCCTTAAATGACGAAATGCAGTCATTATTGTGGGCGGGACTGGTGTCTGACGGGAGCACAAAATCTTCAAGGTTTATTCGCGTCGCATGCTCCAACGTGCTTCAATATGTTTCTGTTATAGTCCTTACTAACTCCAACGCACTTCACGCGCTTGTCAGCGTGAGTATAAGAACTATGTTATAAGAGCATGTTGAAGCATGTTGGAGCATGTTGGAGCATATTGAAATATGTTGGAGCATATTGGAGCATGCGACGTAAACAAATTTTTGCATACGTGTGTTTGTAACGTGTGTGCTATAATTGTGTTGATAGTACAATTTGAAAAGTTGTGATAATCTATGAAGGAAAAAAAGAAAAGGAAGAGGCCTAGGAGAGGAATCATGCAATCGATGGATCAACTTTGGGTTGCTTACTTGTGTAAAATTAGTCATTTTCTCTGGTTTATTCGAACTCGTTTTATTACGAACTTATTTAAACATAATAATCAGAGAAAAAGAAATTATTTGAAATTTTATTTTTGTAAAGATCTTTTTTCGAAAAATATATAATTATTTGAATGAAAAATAATATTTAATTGAAGAATGAATAAAAAGTTTGATATAAGAACTATCTTTTGAAGTTGATTATTTTGAACGCTATTTTTATTTGAATTTATGTTTTTGTGTTATAGTATCGTAGCTACGTGGCAGATAATTCACCTGTTGCGCTTCAGATCGGTGAGAAACAAAAAAATTGAATAATGGATCAGTGAAAATTGTGTATTCAATATAAGTTTTATATTGACACATATCTGTATAATTATAATAGAAATGAATATAAAACTTTTCATGACTCTATTATTTTAAAATGAATAAGCTACAAAAAATTGTGGCAGATATTTTTAATATCTTGGGCTGTATTTTTATTATACTATATTAATTTGAGATACTACTTGCGTTTAAAATACATTTGTACAAATAAACACATATATTTGAACTTACAGGAATAAATATATAATTATTTTGCAAATTGCAAGATAATTGCAACTTGTAAAAAGATATTTTTAAAATAATAAATTTTATTAAATAGTTAAATAATTATATAATTATTAAAGTCGAGTCATATAGTTAATTATGAAAAGATTTTATTCTTTTTAATAAATGTTTTCTCATCATTAATGCTAGTATTGGTATTTTGACTTTATAACCTAATGATAATTAATTCTATTTAACTCCTTAACTATAATATTTTATAAATTCTTCAATATTATAAAAGAACAATTTTTTAAAATTATTTTTTTAATTCTTCATTTTCTCCATTTTGCATAATTATTCGTAGTGCCGTAAAGTACGAAAATATAGTCGATAAATACTGTAACATTAATAACTTAATATAATTCTTGACTTTTACCTTACAAAAATTTTATGTGCATATATTATGTAATTGTTAATTATGTAATAATAATAATTTGTATCAAAATGATCATCTTGATTCCTATTGAATAATATATTTAATATTTAATGAAATTAATTTCAACAAATTGTAAACAAACAAGAAATTATGAAAATTATATAAATTTATTCATAATAAGCATTACTAATTCATATAAAATACTTCCGTGCACGGACGCACATGTAAATGTACTCACGAAATCGAAAATATTTTTGACAAGATTATAATCATAATATTATGTCTAAAATATTAATATAAAAAATAACCGACGTGTAAATAAAATAATGTGAGCAAAACTAGTACAAAATTTGATAATACGTTTCATTTAGGCACATTAATATATAATTCATTAGAAGTCTTTCATTAGAATGAAATTTATTGGAGAATGTAACAATTATCTAAAAAAATGAAGTATGTGGAAATTGGTAATATATGAGTACACGACTGCTTAATATAATTTTCTATGATTTTGAAATATATATACTTTTCTTATATAGCATTTAAAAATAAATTGGTTATTATTTATTAACTATCAATTGAAGACTAATAATTTTAAAAATATTTGCCATGTACAGGATGTTTCAAAATTCGCGCCTGCAAAGTATAAGACGTGATACTTTAGGCTAAAAGAAACAATTTTTTCCTTTTGTAAAATTGCATCTGACAAGCAGTTTTTGCAAGAGAGCAGGTTGAAGTTAACAAATAAGTTAAGTTAATAAAGTTAACAAAAATTATTTATCGGATGCAATTTTGTTAAAAGAAAAAGTTGTTTGTTTTAATATAAAGTATCACGTATTGTACTTCGTAGGCGCGAATTTTAAAATGTCCTGTATTTATATACGGCCAATGTAATTAATTATTACAAGAAATAACTTGTTTTATGTATTGGATTGTGAAGAATGATTTGTCCAAATGATTGATGATCAAAGTCAAAACAATATTCAAACTTTTTCCTCACCGATGCATAATAATTTAAAGATAATGCGGGCATAACACATGGTATTGCGATAATTATTGGATTTTGAGCCTTGAGCATAATTATTTGTAGATATTTTCGTAGAGCGACTGGTTGTTTGTACCATTGTGTATCGAAAATAGCTTGTTGAATTATCTCACCGCTCTTATAAAAATATCAAAAGATAATGTTACAATTGAAATAAAGTAATATGTTTCTTTATAAGAGTTACTTACTATGTGAATCAAATGTTCTGCTGGCCATGTATACATAAATACTTCTGATAATCCACTAAAAATAAGACTAACGCATTGAATTTTTATTGATATCGGTTGGTTCTATTAAAAAAAATAATTTTACAAATCTTCATAAAAATAATCTTCATAAATCTTCATAAATTTTAATAATTATTAGAGATCGCGAATACACTAATTTTGATTATTTGAGTTCTTGGTGGCATTATAATTATTAATAAAAGTATCACACTGTGTGAGAGAAAAACTGTTTAATATTTGTAACTATAATTACTATGATTATGATTATGACTACTATAGTATTAGTAATAATAACTATATATATATATATATATATATATATATATAATTCTATTAACTAATATATATAATTGGCAATCGAAAATGACTAATTATAGTTATTAAATAATTTTTTATTTCAACCATCTTAATGGCTATAATAATTATAATTATAGTATATCGGATTGAGAGAGAGAAGATTAAGAATTTGTTTATCAATTTAATTAACTTGCGATATTATTGCAGTAATTTAATTGAAAAAGACCGGAAAAATTTCGGCGCACAGTTTGAATAACTACAAAAATATGGAATATATGCATGTATAGGATATAAATAATTCTGTGAATTATTTAGGCATTTAGAAGATCTAGCTTTAACCGTTATAGGCTTGAATATGCTTATATTTAGTATTTAATTATAATTATAGTCATGTATACATAATAGTTATTATTACTAATACTGTAGTCATAATCATAATTATAATATTACCATAATCATAATTTAAATATAATAATTTATGAAATTAGCAAAGATAATAATTAAAATGAATAATATTAACTGTTGACATCATAGAGTTTAAA
>Ga0157363_1005373_pt1 | contig 11924 bp, 3 predicted proteins | sample AttsexASBM1_FD_111477 | JGI IMG/M metagenome (GOLD analysis project Ga0157363, IMG submission 111477) | Fungus gardens microbial communities from leaf cutter ant in Ribeirão Preto, State of São Paulo, Brazil - Atta sexdens ASBM1 | ecosystem: Host-associated > Fungi > Mycelium > Unclassified ...
CACATCGACACGCAATTTTTGAAAAAAAATTTTTTATATATATATATATATATATATATATATATATATATATATATATATATATATACATAATAGTTCAACATCTTAACATTCAGAATGTAGTGATTCTTCATATTTAAACTAATGTATTTAACATAAATGGTCTTGTTTCCAATCCTATTTTTTTTTTAAATTTTGTTCTGTTTTTTAATTTTCTGTGATAACTCTTGGGTTGAAAAGATAACGCAATTTGGATTTCATTTTTTAATTTTATTACATATATTATCTTACAACAGAGTTTTGTCAAGGTTCATATATGATTTGGATTCAGCGAGGTAACAATTTTTTAAGATTATAATGTAGCGCTAATTATTGATATCAGATTTTTTATATATCTGATACGTACCATTCAAATTAAATATAATTTTTATTTATACGATTTTAACTTAATGGTAAATTTAACGCCCATTATTGATATCACATCTTTTATATGTTTAAATTAAAATAATATGTTAAATTAAAATTTTTATTTATTAGACTTTAATAGATACAAAAATATGTACCACTTATGTTTCATCATATATTTTAAGTTCATAAAATTTTTATTGCAGAGTACATACTCACAGCGTTTTTTTTGCCTTTTTTAAAAAGGTAAATATATACTGATATCTCATGCATTTCATAGAGTTTAATGTTTTTCTTATAAACAGTATATGAATTAATTAATTTAGCATTTTTTTTTCGAAAAACTGAAGAATATTAGCAACTTTTTCTATCCTTTTTTAAAAAGATAAGTTTTGTACTGATATCACATATTTTGTATGTTAGTGTTAATGTTTCCTTATAAATTCATTTTATAATCTAGTAAAATCTTTCTCGCGGAATACATATATTTGTACCGCATTCTTACCTCTTTCAAAAAGATAAATTTATATACTATTATCATGGCTTTTGTAGTTTTTTAATGTCTTTATAGTATATAAATTAATTACTTTAATACATTTTTTACGAAAATTTTCAACTGTAACATCAGAGTTGGAAAGTCACTCAATCGTTATTTACGAGTTGTAACGCTCACTTGTTATTTAAAATAGTACTCGTTATTATATATATATAAAATACGGATGTGATGGCTATATTCAATCAGGAGTCAATCGTTTTATTCTAGGTCCTATGGGCTCGCTCATTAATGTTAAACTGATTTAACTAAATGCGATGGCAAGCTGTTTTATTTTACAAACACAAAACATTTCAAGTATAACTCGAGAAAACAAAATATTTAATAAAAATTCCGGGGGCAGTGATTGTACAAATATATCAATATCTTATATAAGAGAATGCAGCAGTATTGATAAGTGGCTTTATATTAAGTCCATTTTGTTTATTACAATATACGTTTAATTAAATCATCAAGACTGAATACATGAGTTACCATATTTGAACTCACGATATAAATAAATATCGTTATTGATCACATTAATATTTTATTCTCACATCTCTGCATTTTTTTATACAAATATATTTGTATAAAATGTTCCTTTTCAATTTCATCTCAACAAGAATCATGGAAAGATTCTTAACTATACAAATTTGAACTTTGGGTGGCCTATTTATCAGAGTTTGAAATATAATGACTAAATATTGATCAATAAAATAATTCGTAAAGCATATGAAATTAAATTTAAAGCAATCATAAGGCTTACAGACATAAATCAGTTAGAATTATTCTTTTCGGTAAAAAATTTTCACTTAATTTTATTCCTTTTTTCAAATTATAATTTATAATTAACATAGACCTGCGACATACGATATTTGTTTTTCTGTAACCGAAAGATTTAGCAGTTACTCATGTTAAAAAGTTATTAAAAATGGAATAGAGAACTCCGATGACATTGACCTTGACATATAATGTTAAGGTCATGATCCTGAGTGACCATCGGGCACTTTCAGCAGTCGACCATTGCTTATTAAAAAGATATTAAAATTAAAATGGATACAATTCATTTCAGATGACCTTGACCCTCCCACACATTATGAAGGTCATATCGAATAACCTTCGGAAGGTTGTAACAGTAATCCATCACGCATTACAAGGCTATCAAAAAGAAAATGACCTTGACTCATATTGTCATTCATATTATTAAGATCATGACTCTGAATGATCATCGGATAGTTTCATCAGTCGATCTTTGATCATGAAAAAGTTATTAAAATAAAATAAAAAAGTTGAGATTGCCATCAACCGACTGAAGTATTCGAGATGTAATCCATAGGCCAGGCAGACGATATTGACGTTTCTTAAAATTTGAACAAAATTTGAAACTTGTAACAATATCCACTCGTAGGGCAAATAGAAAAAACATTAATACACCTTCATTACACAATTCGAGTATAAGCTATCGATTGACCATGCATAGAATTTAATCGGCACAGCCATTATTAAGTATAATATTCGAGATGTCGAAAAACTCATCGCTCCACGTAAAGATACCCAGCAGTTTCTCAGGATTTATGACAATGACAATCTTTCTGAAGTTTTTTGTTTTTATAAATTTGTGGAACTTTCTTCCCCTGTAATAAATCTTTCAAACGCTTCTTTCAAAAAAAAATAAAAAAATTTTGTAACTTTGATACGCCACGTGACGCCACTTCAACTTATTTAGATTTTTTATAGCTTTTTGATTTTTTTGAAACTTTCTGATGCTTATACTTATACGATGTTGCAATTTGAATGTCTTTATTCAACTTCAGTTCTATTGTATATTATCAATATTATCTTTATTCTATTGTATATATCAATATTATCTTTAATGCTTGATTTTTGCAAATTTTGGTCATGCGTTTTCCGTAAATGTCAGTTTTATTTTTGTAACAACTACATTCATGGAAAATTGCACATCCTTGTATTTTTTTGCGCACGAATTGGTATACGATGAGAAGAGTCATGAAAGCTATCAAATGTCTGACATCATTAATTATATCAAATATTTCTTTAAAAAAAGGTACATGCCAAATTTAAGTTTGCTTTTGAGATCAATCACTTCTGATAAGAAAGAATAACTGGACTGAAGTACCATTTACATAACAGACTACAATATATAAGTGTTAGTTTGAATCGAAAAATTGTTAAGCCAAGATAACCTCGAGTTCTTTATTAATATTTGTATACACTTATATAAACTTCACACGATTATCGCATTTTCATGTTTCCTTCCATTTTCTTTTGAAATTTCTTTTCTAAATCTTTTCGTTGTTTTATCCGATCTTTATGTAATAACTCCTCTTTATTTCTCTGCTGAATATACTGAAGTTCGCTTTAATATTCATCTTCTTGTGGTACAATTAACAGATTACGCATTTCTATGTTAGGCAGAAAAGTAGTAAGGGTCATCTAACAATATCCGTATATGGTATATATCCATGTATGGTATATAATACAAATGATTATAATTTTATAATTTTCATAGAATTATATGTTGTAAAGTGATTTTTTTTTCAAACACAATAAATAACACAATAAATAATGCTTTCTATTCCAATGACCTGCTTAATATCTATTCAACGATATATTTGCTGATTCAAAGTATATTCAAAGTATATTTCAATTTGTAGCTCAAGAATATTATAATATTTACTGTTCTCGGCTTAGAGTAACGTTATACATTTAAACAGATTTACGTCATCAAAATCATTGATTAAAATATTATAGAAAAGCGGCTGTATATCGGCTTATACATTTTTTACTGTCTTTTAATCTAACTGTATATTTACTAAACATACGAGAGATATGTTTATTTATTCTATATACAGGTGATAACCTTTTGTCCTTAAAGAGATATATTCTTGGCCGTGTTCTGAGACGATTTTTTCCTTGACAAAAATTTATCCAAAGCTTATTTTTTAATAAAATATATTATAGGATATGTGTGATAATACAAACTATAGCAATCAAAGCCTTAAACGGTCTAGTTGAATCTTAAATGCTTCTATGATTCTGTGTGAATTTATATACTAGGTATATGATCCTTTTGAAACGCGCGCTGGAAGGATTTTTCGGTCTTGAAACGCTAATTCTGCTAAACTATTGCAGTAATATCACGAGTTAAAATTGACTAGCAATTTAACAAGTTGTGTCCTTACACTTCTTTAAGTCAACTTCGATAATCTTGACATTGATGTATGTGTCAAGGTCATGATCTTGAATGATCTCCATGTTTTAACCATCGCTTATTATCCGTTAAAAAGTTATTGACAAAATAAGTTTTATAAATGAAATGTATGGAAGACGAACTGCAGCAAAAATATGTAACAAGTACTGCCGATATTTCATTATGAATGATACTCTATCTCTGTTATTTGCTGATGAAATTATTACCCCACAGTGCATCACGGGAAAGTTATAGTAGGATTTTGTACTTCATTTTTCTATTTTTTATTGATTTTTAATTTTTTACTTTTAATATGTTTTTTTGGATGCCATGTTAGATCCGCTATTTTGAATTTTAAAACTTGACCCTGGTATTACTAGCGATAAAAAAATTCTTATAGATAAACTTCTATGTAACGTTTTTTCGAACGTTATCATTACCATTGATCTTTTTGCTTTTCCTTTTCTTTTTTCGTCCTCTTATTTTGGATTCTGAAATAAAATGAAAGAAACGCAAGAAATATGTTGAGCAACAGGGTATCGGGAAAAATGGCAATCCGTAACCAAATATTGTTTGGAGCAGTTCACATAGACTCGTTTGGAGAGAATTTCCTTTGGAGAGAAAATCCTGTTCGTGGCCAAATTATTTGGCGATGGGCTTTGTACCATGTTAAACTGATTGGATTGATAGATTTCAAATCATTGCAGTGGATCAACAAATTTAAGATAAGTTTTTAGTTTTAACATAAAATAAAACAAAATAAAAATAAATATAAAATTGAAAAATTCTATTTATAAAACCTATTTTGACCATAACTTTTTAACGAGTAACAAGCTAAAACATGTTGAAAGTCATGACCTTGATAACATACGTCAAAGTCATCGGAGTTGACTCAGAGTGTAGGAACACAAGAGTTACTAAACTGATAACTTCTATTGCACATAGCATCTTCAGAGGGGCATTCAAGAGAAATATTGTACAGCTCAACTTTACTCGGCAAGACCTTTCCAATAATATATAATTCATTCCAATTTGTGATTATCACTTTGCACACTTCTCTTATCAGTTATCTATATTAATTACACAGGCCAACAAAAAAGTGCTGGAATGGAGACCCAACTATTCTTATGTATTTTGAGTAGGTCCTTTTCACCTACCATGAAAAATTTTTTTCAACCTCCCCCGATTTGTCACTATTTGATATAACAAAGATCATAACAAAGATTATTATTAACATTGCAGCCAAAAAATGTCAAAATTTGGAAAAGATCCTATTCTGCATAATTATCCATAATTGACTTTATTCCAAGTTATTAACTAGTTCAATGTTAAAAAACACTATCGCGTTTCTCACAAGAAAAGTGTTATGTCTATTTTTTAAATTTGCTTACATCGTAAATATTTACATCAATTTCGCGCTTTTATTTAGTTTGATTCTATATTTGTAAAAAAAATTTTAATACGTAGTTTTTATTAGAACTGTATAAAGCAAGATGATACACAATATTTTGATATCGTTTTGAAGTTAAAGTTAGTAATAATACATAAAAAAAAGTAACTTGTGCTGGGGTAGAAATCCAGCGATTCTTACGTATTTTGAGTTGCTGAATACGAATCTGACATAAAAATAGGACTATCCAGGGCAAATTTTCAATTTAGAATGAAAAAATGAATGTTTAAAATTAATTATAAATTTCAGTTTAATATTATTATTTATATTATATTGTATAAATCTTTGAAACTCTCGTGACATAAAATTTCAGATAAAATTTCCTTGCCATAAGTGGCATAAATAATTTTCATTGTGTCAGTGATTTTGCACTGATTAAATGAGAAAAACATACAATGATGAATTATACTGACTTCCACTTCTAAACAATTGATGAAATTATAATTATTTTAGCAATTATAAGTTATCATTTTAAATATGAGTTATAATTATTTATAGACCAACTTAATAAAAAAAACACAAAAGAAAATTAGACATTCGTTTAAGACTCCTAAATAATCGCGGTCATGTTGGAATCGTGACGTCAGAAGCAAAGAAGGATATGTTAATTTATGTTATGTGCCATTTGTAAGTAAAGACAATTTGGATAAATCTAAATGACGAGATCGTTTTTAAAACATTTGTAAAAATCGATGAAAACTGTCCTTTCCTCTCTTGATAGTTAGTAAATAAAAGGCACGTAAAGGGAACCCATACTCGGGTAGAAACACACGGTCTGACAGCTGTTGAAACGAGTGAAAAATACGCTTCTACATATATTCCAAAACTAACTTTAGTCAATAATTACGATTTTGATAAGTACGAGACAAGTCACATTTTCATAATTAAGCAAATAATAACGAAATGGCATGCAACACAAATTTCATCGCCAAACGTCACTTTTCCACACCTATAAGTTCAGTCATTTATTGTGGCGAGGCGCTGTAACACACACACACACACACACACACACACACACACACACACACACACACGCACGCACACGCACACGCACACGCGCGCGCGCGCGCGCGCGCGCGCGAGCACGAGGCTCGTCATGTACATGTATTCGCCTTCGGTGCGCCGAGAACACATGTACATGGACTCATGCTTGTGTGTATGGCTACCGCCTTCGCCAGTCTGATTCTATGTCGTCACCGTCAATGCAGAGTTCTTGATTGAATATTTAGGAGCCTTAAGCAGAAAGAAAAATAAAACAAATGATTAAACAAAGCAGATACATTTGCTAAAAATAGAATCTATAATTATTACAATATATAATAATAGTACAACTACTGATTATTCCTTTGCAAATTATAATACTTACGATTAGTTGCAGTATTTGTAGGTGGTTGCGAAATTATACCCTGATGATTAGGACCTCCCATGCTCATCATTTGATTATTTCCTGTACCCTGACGTGCTAATGTCTGAAGAGCACCAATTGGATCAGGCATGCCTTGATTATTAGTACCAGCAGTACTAATACCTGGTGCATTACCAGTTGCACTCTTTTTAGAATCTATAAAAGAATAAAATGTCATTGAAATAATACATATAAGATCTCGCAATATAATCAGACTTTTAAAAAAGAAATACTGAAAAAGGAAATTACACTTTGAAATTTTATAAATAAGAAAAAATATTAAATAAAGAATACGATTAGAAATAACATTAATAATTTAATGATTCGTTAGCTTAAAACCTATTTGTGTTGCTTTTTTTTTACATGATGCTTTTTTTTACTGGATTGTTTGAATGTTATTGTGTTGATGATCTTGCTGGAAATTATGTAATCTGCTATGCCAGAAACTGTGTAGCTTAATTACCACATTACAGGCTGATCTGGATTTTTATGCTATTTTTTGCGTAATTTTGTGTTGGCTCAATGTAATAGTCGACCAGAACATATCACATGATCAAAGTATTCTCTTCATAATAATTAAAAACAATGCAATTGCAGTTTTCCAACCATACAGTAGTTCATATTTATTCATTCAGATACTTCCAAGTATCTTTTGTCAAACAAATTCCAACTGATCAACCAGCATAGAAATTCGTGTGATGTCAAGCTAACAATATAACAGCAAGTATCCAAATTCAGCTAATGATCAGTTAATGATCAGAAGTAAGAGTAAGAAAAAAGCATCATGTGTTGTAGATTTTATCTTCCTGAAACAAATACACTTTAACTTCACTTTAATCTCACAATTCAGTTTGTGTAATTTTAACAAATTATGTAGTCTTTAACATAGTAAATTATATTTGTTTCGTTGAGAAAATTTATAATTTAATTTGCTACGTTTAATTTATAATGTTAACATAATAAAAATAATCATAACTTTTATGATAAATTTCATACATTTTTAATATAATTTATTATTATTATATTTAATATAAAATATTTTTAGAATATTACTCATTTCTCTAACATGAAGAATCAATCTGGCAACAAAACCCAAGTATTCTTCCTGTAAAAAAATAGAAACATATTAGTAATATTAAACAGCTTGCATTAAGGTAATATATAGAATATAATAATCTTTGTGATAACTCAGGAGGTTGGTCATTAGTGGTCATAGCGTACAAAAAAATACTCTTGATATGGATTACTAAATTATCTTGGATTACTTAAGATTATCTAATACTATCTCAAATTATTTTCCAGATCATCAAATACTGCCTCATATTATCAAAGGTTACCATACAGTATTTAAAATTACGTTATATTTTCGTGAGATTTTTCCGAATTTATTTTGTTCATCTAACAGTAACGATTACCTCATAAGAGAAGATAAAATATTATTTCTTCAGATCATTGTAAAATATCTTTATAGACAACTATGATAAGTATCTTTGAAAACTTCGATTTTTAATTTTCACTGCTTAAAAAAAAACGCAATTTTATAAAACAAATATTTATTGCATACAGGAACATAAAAATATAAAAATTTCACAAACAATATGTTTTATATGTATAGATAGTAATAAATTCGATTATTCATAACGTTGGAGGTTTTTTAATACTGACCCATAAATTTATATACAATTCTGCAATCACAGAAATCTTTTTTAGTTTTCGAATACAATGATGATTTTGCCGCAAAGTTTGCAGAATTAAACATGTGTATAAATTCACATCGAAATATTTAAACGTTAAGATCTGTTTTGACCGAAAATAGGACTTTTCTTATTCAATTAATAAGTTGCTTTCCATTTATATTAAAACTCAGACAATTCTCATTTGTCATAATTCAATTGAATGCATATTCTTTTTCATTCTGACAAGTGAGATTTAATTGAGTTTTTACCTACAAGTTGAATTCGATAAATTCGAGAACGTGCGCGTGTTATGCTTTATTAAACCTTATTAACATTTAAGCAGTGATGTAATCAAATCCTGGCAGTGCCAAGGTACTTTTTTCAGAAACTTGGCAGCGCCAGAATACTTTCTACTTTAATTAATATTAAAAATTAATGTTTATGTAATAAGTCGATAAGAAGGAAAGGAAACATTTAAAGTTAGTGAAACCCGAATTTCAATATGATAATATGATGATAGCCATGTAGCTAATCAAAGCGTCCAAGCTTGCTTCCCTTTAAAGCTATCAAAAAGACACCAAAAAGATAAAAAGGTATTACATTATAAGTTGTAAAAATTAAAGAAATAAAATATTTGCAATATTTTGTTTAGCGTCGTACGTATATCAATAATTGTCTCTAAAGTATAGGTATAGATTTGATAAAATACAACTTATATTATAATTAGAATAAAGAATAAGAATTTGTTCAAATGTATAAACGTAATATTTTATAACAAAATGTTGAACTTCAATATCTCTCTCCCTTATTTTGTTTGAAACGCTATCAGAGTACATTTATTTTTAGAACTCTGTCACTAATTAAAAATGAGATTATAAACTTGTTACATGATAACTTTGTTACTAAAGTAAGTAAGTAGTGACATATCATTCGAGTATAAAATACTCACTTTAGATTCACAAGAAAAGGCCTTCAACATGAAAATTCAAAAAATTATGAAACTTTAGCAATACATAGAAGATTTAAATATTATTCTGATATATAATAATTTTTTTATTGCTCGAATTTATCCAAGGCCAAATTCATGCTGACAACGTTCATGAGCATCATTTGTCTTCGTTTAACATTTGACAAACAACAGGGTATAATAATTTTTAAGCATTATGAAAGTGAATCAGACCATGGCCCTAAAGAAGTAAAAAATTAACCTTTTAAGATTATGCCATTTATCGTTTCTATTTTACTATTCGCTAACAACAGGAGGTAGAATAAAACTTTAGAGAAAATTTATTTTTTTTTAAATAAGTAATAAGATTTACTGAAAAACTTTACTTAAAAAAAAATGTACTTAAAAAACTTATTCATTGTCTAAAAAATAATAAAAAATATACATAAACAAAAAACAGGAACAATATATTCACAATATTAATATTTTTGTGGTTTTTTTATAATATTGTGTAATACATTTACGTGTTCCACTTAATCATATTCACAGTTAGTTGAAGCTTTACAATTAATAATATATATGTGCTTCCGATATATAAAATACACAAAAAAATAGAACGATCTTATTTAAAAAAAACTATTATTGCCGCATTTTATTACACGTTATGCTATATTTATTTTTCATGCGTATTTCGATAAATTGAATTGTTCATGTAATTAAACAATTAATAAGTTTCCTAATTGATCTCATTTTGAAAAATAAATTTTTTTCTCTGAAATTTTATTCCGCGTTTTTTTTTGTTGAGATAAAAATAAAAATGGACCAATATTAAGAGATTAATTTTACCTTTTTATACCTTTACGGTAAAGAAAGATATTAAAAAGAGCCAAATTTTTATTCATAAAAAAATAAATAAAAGGAATAGCATTTTTTATAGATTTGACCTTATGAATAATATTAATAAAAAGTTCGGGATCCTTGAAAATTGAGCACGAGCATCATACATTTAAAGAAATTTCAATATTCTTATTTACATTTCGAGGTGTTCCTCAAATATAAACACTTTTTAATAATTTTATCATATTCAAGTCAAAATACAAAAAACGCTATTTCTTTTACTTATTTTTTGGGCAAAAATCTACCCTTTTTTGGAGAATATTTTAAAAAGTCCGATTTTTGTTCAAAAGAATGTAAGCAAAAGAAACTGTTTTTGTAGATTTTTAACTTATTCTACAATGTACTCTTTGTTTCCTGTCTCTTATTTTTCATCTTTTGCTTTTTTTCTCCTTTGTAATCATTTTATCAACAATTGTATTTCTTGCTATGTATTTTTTTTGAAATTTGTTAACTTTTATCTCAATATATATATAAAACAAAATATAAAACAATATAAAACAAAAATGTAAAACAAAAACCTAGATAAGAATATAGCAAAAAAAATATAGCAAAGAGCAAGAAACAGGAAACAAAAAGCGCATTGTAAAATGCTTTAACCTCCTAAATGTAAAATCATTAAAAAGTTATAAGGGACTATCTTGAAAATAAATAAAAATATTAAAATTTCTTTAAATGTATTCATACTTAATTTTCCTATTGATTCCAAACTTTTTGTTAACATTATTGTATTCAGGAGATCGAAATCTATAAAAAACGCTATTCCTTTCACTTATATCTTTATGAGTAAAAATCGCACTCTTTTTAAGAGTTCCTCCTTTGAGCAACAAAAAAAGTTGCTTTACATGTCAAGATATACTTTACATATTGTCAGTTTTATAATTTTTTAAATTTCTAAGTTAGAGATCTTTCAATATCACTTGTATAAAAATGGAAAACAACTAATATATATATTTCACTTTAAATCCAAAAAGTATATCTGCAAAGAATAGAATTAATATGTTCTTATATAATATGTTCTTAGTATAATTCTAGACATACCTTAGATTTAGCTTTTTGAAAGACATGATTCTCCATTTCAATGCTATTCTTTGTCGTAGGCATGCCAGATACTTGTATTGCTTCATCACTGTTATCAAAATGTTTACAATTATATATCAAATGAAAAATTAGAGTTATTTTCTTCAACTATATTATGCATATTTTATCAAATGGAGAAACGATAAAAAAACAATTTTATCAAAATTTTACAAAAAATTAAATAAAAAAATATAAATATTAGAAAAAAGAAAAATGAAAAGAGCAAATTGGTTTAAAATGAATTTATTGACACACACACACACACACACACACACACACACACACCACACACCCACACACGCACACACACCCATCCACCCACACC